>Ga0065182_1000406_pt1 | contig 18577 bp, 21 predicted proteins | sample CryGey02umfilter_2_FD_59208 | JGI IMG/M metagenome (GOLD analysis project Ga0065182, IMG submission 59208) | Groundwater microbial communities from aquifer in Utah, USA - Crystal Geyser 4/10/14 0.2 um filter (version 2) (version 2) | ecosystem: Environmental > Aquatic > Deep subsurface >...
TCCCGAGAAAGAAAGGTCGTGTGTTGAGAAAAATAACAGAAATATCCCTAAGAGAAGGCCCGCGTCTCCTATCCTGGTCGTGATGAAGGCTTTCATGCCGGCTTTCGCGGCGGAGGCCTTTTCAAACCAGAAAGAGATCAGCAGGTATGAACAAAGCCCGACGCCTTCCCAGAACATATAGAGAGTGACAAAGTTATCCGCGAGCAGAAGCCCCAGCATGGATGCCATAAAAAGAGACATATACGCGAAGAACCTTGAGAACCTCGGGTCATCACTCATATAGCCTATGGAATAGACCTGTATAAGGCTGCCTATTGTTGCCACAACAAGAAGCATCGTGCATGTTAAAGGGTCTACGATGACGCCTACGCGTAATGTAATGCCGTTAAAAACAAGCCAGTCAAACAATTTGTAGGAGCCTTGGCCTTTGAGCAGGCCATGAAAAGTCAATATGACTATAAGAAGAGATATCAATGATGCCGCGATAGAGATGATCGCGCTTGATCTTTTGAGCTTACGGCCAAAGAGTATTAGAATGGCAAAAGCCAAAAACGGGAAAATGGGGATGAGATGAGCGAATTTCACCATTTCATTAAATTTATTTTAGTTACGAGTATGGTTTTGGCGTTCCTGTATATAGAGATTACCAGAGCCAGGCCTATTACCGCTGATACGGCTGCTATAGCTATCACGAAGAGCGCGAAGATCTGCCCTAACCCATCAGGGGTCTTTTGGAATTTATTGAATGTTATGAGATTGATGTTCGCGGCGTTTAGGATCAGTTCGATAGACATAAGTATGCCTATAGCGTTCTTTCGCGTCAAAACGCCAAATATGCCGATCGCGAAAAGGATGGCGCTTAAGATCAAAAAGTGGTTTTGCGGTATCATTTTTTTTCTGTCTTTCCTATGACAATGGCGCCTACGAGCGCGGCGAGAGAAAGTAAAGATATTACTTCAAAAGGAAGCCCATAATTTGTCATCAAAGACCTTCCCAGTTGCGCGAGATCTAAGGGTACCGCGTCTTTTACCTCTGGCAACCATGGGCCCGCGTTGATAATTTTGATCAGTATGATCAGGATGAGCGCCGCGGCGTAAGCCGAGAGCAGGACACGCGGGTTTATCTTTAAAGACATCTTTTTATGGACATCCGCTGTCAGCATGATCGTAAATATGAACAAGGTCATGATGGCTCCTACGTAGACTAAGACCTGGACAGTTGCTAAGAACTCGGTGTCCAAGTATAGGTACGCGCACGCTACGCCTATTAAGACTACGGCGAGAGACAACGCGCTATGAAAGATGTTCCGGGCGATAACAACAAAAAAAGCAAAGAGTACAGTCAGGCCGGCAATGCCATAGAAGGTGGCTTTTATGATAGTGTCTTCGGTCAGCCCGTGGCTATTTAGGAGATGTATGAGGCCACTCATCATATTTCTCAGGATTTAATAGGTTAATATATAATTTATTACGTTCATAAGTTGTGATCTCGTAGATCTTATTCATATAGATAGCCCCTGTTGGGCAAACTTGTTGGCATAAGCCGCAGAAACAGCAGAGTTCGATGTTGTAAGTAAATGTATTGGTTATTTTTTTCTTTTCATCCGTTTGTTTATGCGTCATTGCAAGGCAAGCCGTAGGGCAGGCCTTTACGCACTGATAACAGGCAACGCATTTTTCCGGGTAAAGATCGATGAGCCCACGGAAACGTTCGGTCATCGCTTTTTTTTCATCAGGGTACTGGAGAGTTGTCGCAGAGGTAAAATTATTATTAAAAGTGATGATGAGCCCCTTGATAAGGCTTAAAATCCCGGTAATAATGTTGTTCATTGATCTTAACATTAAAGAAGCAGCCATCCTGCAATAGCCAAATTTAGAAAAGATATTGGTGTTAAAAATTTCCAGGCGAATCCCATTAATTGATCTACGCGAAGCCTGGGAAAGGTCCACCTGATCCACATGAGGATATATATAATACTATAAGTTTTGATCAGGAACCATATGACCCCAGGCAGCAGAGGGCCTTTCCAGCCTCCGAAAAATAGAGTTGTCGCGATAGCCGAAATAATGAAAAGATTTGTGTATTCCCCGATAAAGAACATAGCGAATTTCATCCCTGAATATTCTGTATGAAATCCAGCCACAAGCTCCGATTCCGCCTCAGGTATATCAAATGGCGCCCGGTTGACTTCAGCGGTAGCTGAGGTGATATAGATCAGGCCTGCCAATGCCAAATTCGGATGGAGGATATTCCATGAGTGGCTTTGCGATTCAACGATCTTTTGCATTGACAGTGTATTCGCGTACATCACTACTGTTATCATTGAGAGTATGAGAGGGACCTCATAGCTTATGATCTGAGCTGCTGCTCGTATTCCGCCTAAGAGAGAATATTTATTATTTGAACCCCAGCCAGCCATAAATACTCCCAGGACGCAGACAGAAGAGACCGCCAGGATGTATAATACGCCGATGTTGAGGTCTTTCGGGATCAGAGTTTTTCCAAAGGGGATAGTAGCAAACGCCATGACCGAAGGAACGACTACAAAGAAAGGCGCCAGCCACCACACCAGTTTATCCGCGCCGGCCGGCCGGATATCTTCTTTTAATAAAAGTTTTATCGCGTCGGCTACTGATTGCAGTATGCCGTGCCAGCCGACTCGCATTGGCCCAAGCCGAGTTTGGATATGCGCTGAAACTTTTCTTTCCCACCAGATCAAAAACATGGCTGAAATGGCTATGAAACCAAGGACGGCGATCCCTGTTGTTATCATGTTAGTAAGGTTAAGCAGTGTGAACATTATCTGTCTATTTCTCCCATAAGGATGTCAAGGCTGCCTGAAATACATACGATATCAGCGATCTTGGCGTCTTTGATCAATTCTGGCAGAACTGCTAAATTTGAAAAAGAAGGAGCCCTTATTTTTAGCCTGTATGGATACGCTGACCCGTCGCTGACTATGTAAAAACCAAGTTCGCCGCGCGGATTTTCCGTTCTAAAGTAGGCCTCACCGGCCGCGGGTTTATGAACGCGGCCTGTCTTAACGGTTGGGTCTCCTTGCGGGAGCGAACCTAGGGCCTGTTCAACAATCTTTAAACTTTGCCTCATTTCTTCAATTCTTACTTTATATCTGTCCCACGCGTCTCCGTTTACGCCGACAGGAACATTGAATTCAAATTTATCATATACGAGATAAGGCCTGTCTTTCCTTAGGTCGCGCTTTACCCCGGATGCGCGCAGGTTCGGGCCTGTAACGCTATAGTTGATGGCTATATCTTTTCGCAACAGGCCGATATTCTTTGCCCTTGCCAGAAATATCACATTATAGGTTAACAGCCAATCGTACTCATCTATTTTAGAGCGCATATATTTTATGAAATTTTTTATTTTTTCTTCTATGCCTTTGGGGAGGTCAGATTGGACGCCGCCTATGCGTATATAATTATAAGTGAGGCGGTTACCGCATATTTCATTGAATATATCTACGATCTTCTCACGTTCCCTGAAGCAATAGAACAGGGGTGTCGCGAAAGCCCCAAGATCTTGCGCGAAGGTGCCTATGGCGATCAAGTGGCTGGCGATCCTGTTTAATTCTGCTACGATAACGCGGATGTATTTCGCGCGGTCAGTAATATCTAATTTGAGCAGATTTTCAACAGCCATGCAATATCCCAAATTGTTGTTCATGGACGCGACGTAGTCTAACCTGTCCGTGAATGGGATAAATTGCGTATAGGTGCGGTTTTCAGCTAATTTTTCAAAGGAGCGGTGAAGATAGCCGATGTGCGGAGTGCATTCCAGGACCATCTCGCCATCCAGTTTTAATTCAAGCGAGAGTACGCCATGGGTTGAGGGATGCTGCGGCCCCATATTGATAAGGAACTCTTCGGTAAAAATATCTTTTTTTTCTTTTATATCCAAGTCTGCCATGACGTTAAAGTTTTGGTTTTGCGATAAAATTTGGGGCCGAATAATTTTTTCTTAAAGGATAGCCTTTCCAGTCGTAGGGATTTAATATACGCCTTGGGTCCGGATGATTGAGGAAGGTAACGCCAAAGAGGTCGTAAGTTTCGCGCTCAAGCCAATTCGCGGACTTCCAGATCGCTGCCAAACTTTCGACTTTTGGATCTTCCGGGCCTAAGTATATTTTTAGCGTCAGGCTATGTTGGAGGGGGTTAGAGTAAAAGATATAGACCAGATCGATCTTTTCTTTTTTGTCAATAGCTGTCACGCAATGCAGGTCGTCAAAGATAAGGGGGGCGTCTTTGATAAATCGCCCAAATTCCAGGAGCAGCTCTTTGGGGATGATAACGGCAGAAGTTCCTTCTTCTTTTGCTATCCGCGGAAATTTAGCTTTTAGCAGATCAAATATTTCTGTTGTTAGCATTTTCTTCGTTCAATATTTTTTCTTGTAATTTCATCAATCCGAGCAAGAGATTTTCAGGCCTTGGCGGGCAGCCTGGGATGTAAACATCCACGGGGATGCCAAGCGCCTCGGTTCCTTTTACTACGGAATACGTGTCATGATAGAAGATGCCGCCGGAAATAGCGCAATTTCCCATAGCCATCACATATTTAGGTTCAGGCATTTGCGCGTAAAGGCGCCGGACGCAATCACTCATCTTGACGCAGATAGTGCCGGCTACAATTAAGACGTCGCACTGCCTTGGGCTCGCGCGAAACACTCCCGCGCCGAACCTGTCTATGTCAAAACGGGAAGCGCCGGTGGCTATCATTTCAATGGCGCAACAGGCCAGGCCGAATGTCATAGGCCATAAAGATGAGGCCTTTCCCCATTTTAAGACAGCTTCGCTTGATGCCAGGAAGAACTTTCCTCCAGGAAATTTTTGTATAAGGCCTGCCGCTGGTATTCTTTCCATCATTGCCATTGGAATATCCCTTTTTTCCAGGCATAGAAAAGGCCGATCAAAAGTATGAAAATAAAGGCCATCATTTCTATGTAGGAGATCATCCCGAGCTGGCGGAATACCACGGCCCAGGGGATAAGAAATAATGCTTCTATATCAAATATAACAAAGAGTAGGGCGACAAGGTAGTAGCTTACGTTAAACTGCACCCTGGAGTTCCCTTTGACGATCTCACCGCATTCATATGGAGCGGTTTTGACGGCATTGGGGTCATTTGGGCGAAGCATCCAGGATATAATGAACGCTGCCGCGACAAAGACGATGCCGAAGATGAAAAATGAGCCTACAAAACTATAGTCCGTAACTATAGGCGCTTGGGGCATAAAGAAGGGTTCCCGGCAGTAAATTTACGAATATAAAAAACAAATCATTTATATATATATATTGATTATGTATAAGTGTCAAGGGTGCTTTTATAAAAAATTTTTCGTATTCTGGAATAGGGGCTTTTTTTATTGCAAAAATACATAAAAAAGCGTAAACTGACACGCCTATGGACAGTAAACCGCGATGGGACAAAAATGAATTATTTTGTAATGACCTGCCTGCTAAAATTTGGCCGCGGTTAGGAAGGATCCTGGTTACAGGGGCCTCCGGTTATATAGGAGGCAGATTAGTCCCGGAATTATTGGCGAGAGGATATAAAGTCCGAGTCATGGTCAGGGCCGCGTTTTCTAAGTATTACTCTATCTGGCCTAACGCGGAAGTGGTAATAGCGGACGCGCTTAACAGAGATAGTTTAAGAAAGGCGCTTGAGAATATAGACTCAGCTTATTATTTGATCCATTCATTACGGCTTGGGCCGAAGAGATTCGCTCAGGCGGACATAGATGCCGCGGGAAATTTCAGAAAAGTCGCGGAAGAGAAGCAGTTAAAACGCGTTATTTATCTTGGCGGCCTTGGCGATATACGAGGTTCGCTGTCCCTGCATCTTCGCAATCGGGCTGAAGTCGCCGAAGAACTTAAACGCGGAAAAACACCGGTGACGGTCCTTCGCGCGGCGATCATTGTCGGATCAGGGAGCGCTTCCTATGAGATCATCCTGCATCTGGCAAAAACACTTCGTATTATTTTGATACCGCGCTGGGCGAGGAATAGATGCCAGCCGATAGCGATCCGGGATGTGATCAAATACCTCGTGGGTGTCTTGGAAACGCCGGAAACATCGGGCCGGTATTTTGATATTGGCGGCAAAGATGTTTTGACGTATGAAATGATGGTCAAAATACTCTCAGAACTCAGGCAAAAAAAGATCCTTTTTGTGCCTTGCCCGGTTTTGAATATTCCATTTTATGCCTATATGGCGAGTCTTTTTACTCCGGTTCCTGAATCTATCACAGAGTGCCTGATGGAAGGGCTAAAAAATGATGTAGTTTGCCAGGACACAAGCATCAGAAGCCTTATACCGTTTGAGCCAATTTCTTACAGGGAAGCGGTCATAAGGGCCATGTCCAGAGAAGAGCAGGATAAGGTTTATACAAGATGGTCCGATGCCTATTATCCGGCTTACGAACTGATGCTAAAACTCCATGAACTCAAAAAAAAGCCGGCCTATACAGTGAGCTATTCTATAACAACAGTAAAAGATGCCTCGCGGCTTTTTGGGTCCATATGCAAGATAGGCGGCAAGGAGGGCTGGTTCTATAGCAATTGGCTGTGGCGTCTTAGAGGGGGCATTGACCGCGCGCTGCTTGGGGTAGGGTCTGCCCGCGGAAGAAGATCTGACATCAGCTTAAAGGCCAATGATGTCATAGATTTTTGGAGGATAGAAGACATACAGGAGAATAAGCGCTTACTCTTGCGCGCTGAAATGCGCCTGCCTGGCAGGGCGTGGTTGGAGTTTAACATCAGAGAAGAAGATGGAAAAAGAAACCTCAGCGTTACAGCCCATTATGACACCAAGAGCCTTTTGGGCAGTTTGTATTGGTACGCGTGTTTGCCTTTCCATCATTTTATTTTCTATAATTTGATAAAAGAGATCAACAAGAGGAGTTAATAAATATCCGCAGGTTGCCCGCGGCCGGGTGGACTGAAATTTCTCTTTTACAATCACGATTAAAATTATATAATAGGCAGGTTTAAAGGCTTAAGCGGCATAAAATGAGGATCTTAGCTGAGTATGAAATGGTTTATTTCGCAAGAGACGATCAAGGCGCCATTCCAGAAAATTCTTGAGAAGGGCTGTGGGGAAAAAGTCGCGCGTTGTTATCAATGCGGCAAATGTTCAGCAGGCTGCCCTATGGCTTTTCAAATGGACTACCTCCCCAATCAGATCATAAGAATGATCCAGCTTGGCATGGAAAAAGAGGTCCTATCGAGCAAGACGATCTGGCTTTGCGCTTCGTGCTTTACCTGCACAGCCAGATGCCCTCGCGAGATCAACGTTGCTGAGATCATGGATTTTTTAAGAAGGCACGCTTATCGGACGCGGATCATACCCAGCGGAGATACTGAGATCCCGCTATTCAATAAGATATTTTTAAGGAACATTGAATTATTCGGCAGGCTTTATGAGGTTGGCCTTATCGGAATGTTCAATCTTTTGAGCGGAGAATTTTTTAAAGACTTTACTGTAGCGCCCAAGATGTTCTTAAAACAAAAAATAGGGATATTTCCGTGGAGAAATAAAAACGCGAAGGCGCTTAAAGATATTTTCAGAAGATCAGGCGGTTTGGAAAAGGCGCAAAGGGGCAGGTTGCTATACCCTAAACTTATTTTTTTAAATTTATCAAAAAAATTTATCGGTAAGATAGAAAAACTGAAATGATCTTTAGGCCTCGGATAGGACAGCGATGAAATACGCTTATTTTCCAGGTTGTTCTCTGCATTCTACCGCCAGAGAGTATGATCGTTCCGCGAAAGAAGTAGCTCTCGCTCTTGGCATAGAACTGGCTGAAATTCCCGATTGGATATGCTGCGGAGCGACGCCCGCCCATATTACGATGCAGCTTTTGTCTATAGCGCTTCCCGTCAAGAATCTCCTGTTGGCAAAGAAGATGGAGGCTTGCGAAGTGGTAACTTGCTGCGCCGCTTGTTTTAACCGCCTCAAAACAGCGAATAAGTTCATGAAGCAGCGCGGAGAAGAACAGCTGAAGATCGAAAAAATATTGGGTGAGCCCTATAGAGGCGAAGTTGAGGTAAGGCACTTTCTGGATGTGCTCGTTAATGTATTTGGATCAAAAAATCTGGAAACCCGCGTGATCAAAAGATTGAAAGGGTTAAAAGTCGCGTCTTACTATGGCTGTCTTTTGAACCGGCTTAAAGACGTTACCGGGCTTGATGATGAAGAAGAACCGCGCATGATAGATGATCTTATGGAGGTTCTTGGCGCTGAAGCTGTTAAATGGCCCTATAAGACCGAATGTTGCGGTGCCAGTTTTTCTTTGACTAAAACTGATGTCGTGCTTAAGCTGTCGGGAGATATACTGCAGATGGCGTATGATGAAGGCGCTCAGGCTATAGTTGTGGCATGCCCGATGTGCCAGTCAAATTTAGACATTAGGCAAGCGATGGTTAACAAGAAATATAAGAAAAATTTCAATATGCCCATCATTTATTTTACACAGTTGGTTGCTTTGGCGCTTGGCGTAGAAATGAAAAAATTAGGGTTTGAGAAGCATATGGTCGATCCGCGCCCATTATTAAAAGAAAAAGAAATTATATTTTCTAAGGCATAATTATGAAGATCGGTGTTTTTATCTGTCATTGCGGAACAAATATTTCTGCCACAGTGGATGTGGAAAAAGTAGCCCAGGTTACATCCAAACTCGCGAAAGTCCATTTTTCCACTACTTATTTGTATATGTGTTCTAATCCTGGCCAGGAATTAATAAAGAAAGCGATCAAAGAAAAGGGATTGGACAGGATCGTGGTCTGTTCATGCAGCCCCAGCCTTCATGAAAAGACATTCAGAAAGTGCGCGGAGGAAGCTGGAATAAATCCTTATCTGGTGGAAATAGCGAATATCCGCGAACATTGTTCCTGGGTGCATAGGGATAAGAAAGAGGCTACCCTTAAGGCTATTGATATTGTGCGGCTCGCTGTTGCTAAAGTCTCGCGTGACAAGCCGCTAGTAAAGACTTATGTTCCGATAGAAAAAAGGGTTTTGATCATTGGCGGAGGTATTTCGGGTATCCAGTCGGCCATTGATATTGCTTTTGCGAAATATCCCGTGACGATCGTGGAAAGAGAGTCGTCCATAGGAGGCCGCATGGCCAGGTTTGATAAGACATTTCCTACATTGGATTGCGCGGCTTGTATACTGACGCCAAAGATGGTCACTGTTTCGCAAAGTCAATATGTCACTATTTATACTTGCTCCGAGATAGAAGAGGTTAGCGGCCATGTGGGAGATTTCAAGGTCAAGATCAGGAAAAGAGCTCGTTCTGTAGATATAAATAAATGTACTGGATGCGGCGCCTGCTACGCTAAGTGCCCCGTTAAAGTAAGCGCTAAATTTGATATGAATTTGGGCCTGCGGAAAGCGATCTATGTGCCTTTTCCACAAGCCGTTCCTAATGTCCCTGTTATTGACAGGCAGAATTGCCTCTGGTTTTCCGCTAAAAACGCCTCAGGCGGAACTAAAAAAGCGTGCGGCCTTTGTAAAAAGATATGTAATTTTGGGGCTATTGATTATGACATGCAGGATGAGATCATTGAAGAGAAATTCGGGGCTATTATCGTAGCTACAGGTTTTACTCAGTTTGACCATTCCGTATACGGCGAGTATGGTTATGGAAAATACAAAGATGTAGTCACAGGGCTTCATTTTGAAAGGATGGCCAGTTCTTCAGGCCCTACAGGAGGTAAGATCATCAGGCCTTCTGACGGCAAAGAGGCGCGGGATGTTGTTTTTATCCAGTGCGTAGGTTCGCGCGACGAGCAAAAAGGAGTGCCTTACTGTTCAAGGATCTGTTGTATGTATACGGCAAAACACGCTCTTTTGTTAAAAGAGCATAATAAAGACGCCCAAGCCTATGTCTTTTACATTGATATCAGGGCAGCCGGGAAAAATTATGAGGAGTTTGTGAAAAAGGTGCAGGATGAATATGGCGCTATTTATCTAAGGGGCAGGGTTTCAAGGATATTTGAAAAAGGAGGCAAGATCATCGTGCGCGGCGCGGATACGTTAAGCGGCGCGCAGATTGAGATAAAGGCGGACCTGGTAGTTTTGGCAACAGGCTTGATAGCGCGGCCCGAGACCGTGAAGCTCGCGCAGATGCTTCATATTCCCTATGACCAGAACAGATTGTTCACAGAAGCGCATCCAAAACTCGCTCCCGTGGAAACCGTAACGAGCGGTATCTTTTTAACCGGGGCGTGTCAATCGCCTAAAGATATTCCGGATTCGGTGGCTACGGCGTCAGCAGCGTCCGTTAAGGCTCTTGGCCTTTTGCTCCAGGATAAATTAGAAAAAGAGCCGTTAATAGCCAAGGTGGACAGGAACCTTTGCTCGGGCTGCAGGGCCTGTGTTGTAGCATGCCCGTTTAATGCCATAGATATGAAAGAAATTGAAGACAGGGCGCTTAAATGTAAGAGAGATGTGGCGGAAGTCGTTGAAGGTGTATGCACGGGATGCGGTAATTGTACGGTTGTATGCCGTATGTCAGCGATAGACATAGAAGGATTTTCTAATCGGCAGATCATGGAAGAGATAGAAGCGTTATGATAAATCCAAGAACTCAAGAACTTAAGAACTCAAGAGCAGAAAGTTGGGAACCCAAGATCGCGGCTTTCTTGTGCAACTGGTGTAGTTATGCCGGCGCCGATCTGGCTGGGACATCCCGCAGGGAATATCCTCCCAATATCAGGATCATTCGTCTTCCATGCTCTGGCAGGGTGAACCCTCTTTTTGTATTAAAGTGCCTTATGGACGGCGCAGACGGGGTATTGATCGCGGGCTGTCATACTGGAGATTGCCACTATTCCGAAGGTAATTATTACGCGCGCAGGCGTTTTGCCATTTTAAAAAAGTTGTTTGAATTTTTGGGCATAGACCCCAGGAGGTTCCAGATGGCATGGGTTTCCGCATCTGAAGGTGATAAATGGGTAAAAGTGGTCAAAGAGCTTGTGGAAGAGATTAAAAAAGCAGGGCCTATCTTGGCAAAATCATGATCGAAGAATTAAGAAATAAGGCAAGGGAATTATTAAAGACTAAACAGGTTGAAGCGGTAATCGGCTATCAACGGGCGTCTGATGGCCTATCCGCTATACCTTGCGTTATTCGCAGTGAAGAGGAAGCTGGCCGTTTGATATGGGATGCTGCCTGTGTTTACAATCTCTGCGGTTATCTGAAGGATTTTCGCGCTAAGAAGTTAGGTATAGTGGCTAAGGCCTGTGATGTGAGAGCTATGATTGTTTTAATTTCGGAGAACCAGTTAAACAGGGACGATGTTTTTATCATTGGCATGGAATGTTGCGGGGTTGTTGATGAGAAAAGGGCGCGGGTTTCCGGCAGGGATGGCAGTGATATAAGCTCCGCGGATAAATGTAAGAGTTGCGCTTCTTGCGTGCCTCTGGCCTATGACTGTCTGATAAAAGAAAAAAGAGAAAAGGCGAAGGTCAGTGAAGACGCGGATAAGGATAAATATGAGCCAGTGCGCAAGTTGGAGGCAAAGTCATTGTCCGAGAAGTCAAAGTCCTGGAAAGATGAATTTAAAAGATGCATTCGCTGTTACGCCTGTAGGCAGGTGTGCCCGATGTGCTATTGCCCGAGGTGCGTGGCTGATCAATTCATGCCTGTCTGGTTCTCTAAGGCTGGCGGCATAGAAGGGAATTTTTCCTGGAATGTGGCGCGGGCCATGCATTTGGCAGGAAGGTGCATTGACTGCGGTGAATGCGAAAGGGCATGCCCCGTAGGCATACCTCTGAGGGATATAAACAGGAAGATCGAAAAAGATATTAAAGAGTTGTTTGGTTATGAAGCCGGCATGAAGACAGACGCGAAACCGTTCCTTGCCTGCTTTGATAAAAATGACCCTGAGGATTTTATTAAATAGAGTTAAAACTGATACTCTTTTAAAAAAGAATATGACGAAGTTCATTAAAAAAGAAGATCTATATAAATTGCTTAATTCCTTTCTGAAAGATTTTGAAATTATTGGGCCCAAGCAAATAGCTAATAAAGGCATATTTTATGAGCCGCTGGAGAGTATAGAAGATCTGTATCTCGGAGAGCTCTTCGCCATAGAGCCGGCAAAGAAATTTTTCTTAGAGTCTTCAGAATGCCTGTTTCATAGCGGGTTCCTGGATGGAAAGGCTACGGTACAAGACGCGCCTTTGCCGGATAAAAGAAGGATAATTATTGGCCTGAGGCCCTGCGAAGCAAAGGGTTTAATTTTATTGGATAAGGTTTTTGACTCTGAGTACAAAGATAGGTCTTATATTAATAACCGCGAGAAGTCGGTTATTGTGGGCCTGGCATGCGCTAAGCCGGACAAGAGTTGCTTTTGTACTTCGATGGACGGTTCACCTACAGGGTCAAGGGGCATGGATGTTTTGCTTTTCGCGGTAGAAGATGGCTTCATCGTGGAGATATACTCGGATAAAGGAAAAGAGGCCTTTAGTTCTTTGGGTAAGGAGCCCGATGAGCATCAGAATAAAACGTTGAGCGCTTATAAACAAAAAAGAAGCGAATTGATCGGGAAAAATTTTAAAGTGCCCGGAGATCTTTCGCCGATCTTCGAAAGCGATTATTGGGATAAAGTTTCTTTTCCTTGTTTGAGCTGCGGCGTTTGCACCTATCTTTGTCCGACCTGCCATTGTTTTGAGCTGGTTGATGAAGGAAGAAAGATGTACCGCTGTAACGATGGATGCGCCTTTAGTAATTTTACGCTTGAGGCGTCAGGCTGGAACCCAAGGCCTACGAAAAAAGAGCGTTATCGCCAAAGAGTATTCCATAAATTTGATTATTTTAAAAAAATATTTGGCGAGAACCTTTGTGTTGGCTGCGGCAGATGTATCAGGCATTGCCCTGTGAAGATGGATATTTCTGAAATAGTGTCTAATGCGCCATCAGGCGCGGGAAAATAAGCGTGGAAACCAAAAATATTTATTTGCCGCGGTTAGCTGAAATTACGGATATCAAACAAGAGACGCCGGATATAAAAACATTTAAATTGAAATTATCCCTTGTTTATAAGCCTGGCCAATTCGTTGAATTTTCAGTTTTTGGAGAGGGCGAGGCGCCGTTTTGTATATCAAATTCTCCGACTCGCGGGCCAGGTATAGAGTGCAGCGTAAAAATGACAGGAAAAGTCACTCAGGCCCTGCATGAATTAAATATCGGCGATACAGTTGGGATAAGAGGCCCTTACGGCAATGGTTTTCCTGTGGAAAATTTAAAGAACAAAAATATTTTATTTGTTGCCGGAGGTATTGGCCTGGCGCCTTTGAGGTCATTGATCAATTATTGCCTTGACCGCAGAGAAGATTTTAAGAGCATTACTATTGTCAATGGCGCGCGGAGTTCAAATGACCTGGTCTATAAGGACGAATATCCTATCTGGGAAAAGGCGAAAGATACGCGCCTTTATTTAACTGTGGATTGCCAGGAGGATAATTGGTCGTGTATGGTAGGCGTTGTGCCGAGGATCTTAGAGCAAATAAAACCGGTTTGTCAGGATAGCGTAGCGATAGTCTGCGGGCCTCCGATAATGATCAAATACACGATGCCCGTCCTTCTAAAACTGGGATTTTGCCCCGAGGCAATAATGACCACATTAGAAATGAAGATGAAATGCGGCATGGGTAAGTGCGGAAGGTGCAATATCGGGCCTCTTTATATCTGCAAAGATGGGCCGGTGTTTAGTTACGCCCAAGTTAAAAATTACGTCAGTTAGATAAAATATGAATATGGGCATCAAGGTTTGGTTAAAAGCGGTACGAGCGCCTTTTCTTACGGCTACGATAATCCCCGTTCTTATGGGTTATTTATTAGCATGGCATGATACGTCAACTTTTGTATGGCAGTTGTTTTTGCTAGCGCTTAGCGGGGCTATATTTATCCATATCGGTACTAATTTGGCGAATGATTTTTTTGATCATCTGATGGGCTGCGATGAGGCGAATCTTACGCCGACTCCATTTAGCGGAGGCAGCCGGGTGATCCAGGATGGCCTTATCAGCCCCAAAAAAATTCTGTGCGTTTCTTTGACCTTTTTTATTTTGGGCGCTATAATAGGCTTTTATCTGAATTATGTAAGCGGAAAAAATGTTATTCTCGTGTTAGGGGCTATAGGTATTTTTCTCGCTTTTTTTTATAGTGCCAGGCCGTTTAAGATCGGTTATAAATGTTTTGGCGAGGTCTCTACGGGCTTAGGTTTCGGGCCTATAATGGCCATGGGCGCGTATTTTGTAGGCGCGCGACAGTTGTCTTTTAAGGTATTTCTTGTTTCTATACCGGTTGGAATTTTAATAGCGTTAGTTCTTTTTATTAACGAATTTCCAGATCATGACGGAGATAAAGCCGTTGGAAAACGGACGTTAGTAGTATTTTTAGGAAAGAAGAACGCGGTTATCCTTTATCAGGCGCTGCTTGTCGCGCTGTATGTTATTATCATAGCGTTGGTAGTGGTTAAATTTTTGCCTTATTTATGCCTTTTTTCGCTCCTTACTTTGCCTGTGGCATTCAAGGCATTCATGGCTTCGGGGTATAATTATGAAAAGATTTATGAGCTGTTGCCTGTGAACGCGGCTACGATAAGCCTGCATTCAATAATAGGATCTCTTTTGTGCGCCGGCATAGCAGTGGATAAGTTTTTAATACTTAGGAGATAGGTGTATGCTATTAGAAGAAATTTACCGTCCAATCAAGAAAGACCTGGCTGGTATTGAACGTACTATCAAATTGAATATAGCGAGCGGCGCTAACGCGTCAGTCTTAAAGATAACTGATTTTCTTCTGCGCGCGGGCGGCAAAAGGCTAAGGCCGGCTTTGGTTATTTTATCAGCCAAGGCAGCTTTGGGTTCCAATCGGAGAACGATCTCCGGGCAGGTGAACAAAATAGCTTCCGCTGTTGAATTGATCCATCTTGCTTCCTTAATACACGATGATGTCGTTGACCATTCACAAATTCGCCATAATAAGCCCACGGTCAATTCAAAATGGGGAGATGATGTTTCTATTATTTTAGGCGATTATCTTTATTCGGTTGGGTTTGACTTGATATCTTCCTGTAGGAATTTTGACATCTTAACCTGTATCAGCCAGGCGACACGTTGGATGTGCGAAGGTGAATTGATCCAAGTCTGCGAGAGGGACGATTTTGATATATTGAAAGAGCGCTATTTCGCGATCATAAAAAATAAGACAGCTAATCTATTCGCCGCTTCATGCCAGGCAGGGGTTTTAGCGGTTGGCCAAAATTCAACTCTTCAGGCAATATTGAAAGAATACGGGTTGAATTTGGGCGTCGCGTTCCAGATCGTTGATGATTCGCTTGATTTGATAGGTGATATGAGCTCTCTTGGAAAAGAACCCGGGGCGGATTTTAAAATGGGTGAATTGACGCTGCCGGTTCTTAACCTTATTTCAGAGCTAAAAAATTGTGACAAGAGGAGAGAACTGATATCTCAGAAGAACAACGTGAAGGCGTTCCGGGAGGTTAGAAAAATATTTATAAATTCTCATGCATTAAGAAAAACCAAAGAAGAGGCGGGTTTTTATGTGAGAAAAGCGAAGGATGCTTTAGGAGCGGTAAAGGATTCATTGTTTAAACAGAGTTTATTCGAGTTGGCGGATTATGTTGTTGACAGGATGAAAGTATAAGATTGACTAATAGCCTCAGCTGGGCTATATACATAAATTAAAATGTGGATACCTGATTTTAAAGGAGGTATAAAATGAACATAGGTGAGAATTTCTGTTTTTCTAAAAGCACTAAATTATTTGTAGCGAGTTTTATGTGTGTTTTAGGATTAAGCTATATACCGCTTCTTTTAAGTATATGGATAGATACGGAGATGAAAGTCTGTAATATTCAGCAGGCATACGGAGGTTTTGAATTTGCTGAGATGGTTGAGCATACCGGAAAGCATATTTCCTGGTTTGCGTTTACTTTCGGATTGGCTGTCTTGACCTTCCTTTTGACTACGAATTATTCCCAGAAAGTAAAAAGTGTGTTCGCGGTGCTGCCGTTCGTTCTTATAATTTCTGATATTGGATCAATGTGGCTTATTCGTTTTGCGCCAAAAATATTTTGTTGGCAGCTATGGTTCTCAGGCTTTCTTCTGGCGATATGTTTTTTGACAATATTCCTGTTGACCGTAATTAACGTATTGTTCAGGAAATGTGAACAAGGCGAAAGGAAAATATAAAAATGGCGAAGGTATTTAGAAAAATTTTGATGTTGAACATATGCCTTATCTTTTTTTCAGCGTTTTATCCCGTGAATATAGAGCGGCATTTTTACGTGGAACTATTCCCGCGCGAGCTTATTAATTTAGGCCCAGAAGACGCGTCCGCAGAAACTCTTTGCTCTATTCAAGACGCTGTTAAGATACTTTTGCCTGAGGCGCAGAATGTAAAAGAAGAGGTTAAAACATTGACTCAGGAGCAAAAAAATGCGATTGCTAAAGCCGCGGATATACAGTTTGACCCTGGATTAGATAAAGAATATTGTTTTTCTATAGGTGAAGTTGATGGAAAAATAATAGGTTACGCTGTTGTGGATAATGTCAAGGGAAAGTGGGGTATTATTAAGTATATGCTATCCTTTGAGCCTGACGGTAAGGTTAAGGACGTTCTGGTGCTGGAACTTAAAGAAAAACGCGGCAGGCCTGTCAAAAATCGCAGGTTTTTAGACCAGTTTGTTGGTAAGACAATGAATGACCAGGTCAAATTAAAAAAAGATATCAATGGAGTGGCTGGCGCTACGATCTCTTCGCGCGGCATGACAAACGGTGTCAGGAAATTAGTCTATGTTTTCAATGAGCTGTATAAGAAATAATACGGACGCGTTATTATTGGAAGGCTCTTAAGCAGATTTTGAAAGGACAGGCAGGTTTATGGCGCCAGGCAGAAAGAAACAACTCTTTGCCTGGAAAAGGAGAAGTTGGCCTATTATTATGGTAAGGTGAGATTGTATACTTCTAAGAGGATGCGAGGGGGTGATGCGTAAGGCTTAATGCTTGAAGGTGTCCTAATTAATGCTACGTGGAAGGGGGAATAAATAATGATGCGTAAGTCAATAATAGCTATAGCAATTATTATGTGTTCAAGTCTGCCAGTATCTTCGGTTTTTGCTAGTTTAGACCAGGATACTCAGGCAAAGATCGGAAGTTTAGAGGCGCAAATTAAGGTTTTGCAAGATCAAAACCAGAGACAAATGCAGGCTCTGCAGGTTCAGCTGGACGTACTTAAGGGTCAGATCGCTGTTCAAAGCACAGAGTCTAAGGAGAAAGACCTTAAACTCGCGAAACTGGAAGCAAAAGTTAAACCTTGGTATGATAAGGCAATGAAAAGCGGCAGTTTTAAGTTGCGCGACGCGTTAGGCCTAGAGGAAGATTCCAAGTTAAATATGGCAGGTGAAATCACAATGCGATACCGGCAGAATCAAAATACAGACGCGACAACCCCGGGTTTTCAATTTTATGAACTAGAATTGTTTTTGGACGCGGCATTGCATAAAAATGTTTCTATTTACTCGGAATATGACCTTATCCACGAAACTCACGCTCAGGCAGAAGATGTTTGGATAGACCTGCATACTGATGAAGGCCTTCTCGCCTTTGCCGGCGGGACAGGTATGAAGATTGGTACTTTTCACTATCCTTTTGGTTGGGATAATGATGATGAGGAAGGTTATGTTTATGGCGGGCGTACCTCAGCGAATACATCCTTGATTAGAGGACAGCGAATTGATGGCTGGAGGTTGCGCGAAAGGCAAGTTGGTTTAGCTGCTTACTATAATTTTGACCCAATGAGGGACCTGAACATTTCATGGGTTGCCGGCGTGTTTAATGGTAATGGAGATGCCAACCATTATAGTGGCTCTGACAGAGACCAGGCTAAGGATTTAGCAACCCGCATAGAAGCGAAGTATAAAGACGCGGTAGTAGGTGTTTCTTATCTGTTAGCTCCTCATACTCGAGGCGTAACGGCGAATACTAATAACACGGCGCATAGGAGAGATATAATACGTTACGGTGTGCATTTTAAATATCCCGATGTGACTTTTCCAAGCCAAGATATTTCTCTCGGAGGAAAGCCTTGGTTGCTCTGGGGAGAGTTTATTTTGGGCGATAATAATGCCAATCGTGATATAGCGGCCGCGAATGTATCGCAACACGTGCGTGGTGGTTATATTGAGCTGGATGCCGCGTTGAAAAAAGATAAACTGTTGGGTTTCTTAAGGTATGATTACTATGATCCAGATACAAAAATAGGCAGAAATAATTCTTTTGGTATTACGCCTGGGGTTAGGTTCAATATCTGGAATAGTACGAATATAGTCCTTGAGTATGAATTTTATGGCGGGGCTGCGAATGCGCCTACCAGCATAACGAAAGAGGATAGATTAGCTATCCAGATGTCAACACAATTTTAGGGCTGTAATAAACTACCAGGCTCATTTTTGGCGATGAACGTGCGTCCGTTAAAGATGGCTTGCTGATTTTAAGGTATCAGGCTGGGCCAATGGCTTATTTCG
>Ga0065182_1000442_pt1 | contig 17897 bp, 12 predicted proteins | sample CryGey02umfilter_2_FD_59208 | JGI IMG/M metagenome (GOLD analysis project Ga0065182, IMG submission 59208) | Groundwater microbial communities from aquifer in Utah, USA - Crystal Geyser 4/10/14 0.2 um filter (version 2) (version 2) | ecosystem: Environmental > Aquatic > Deep subsurface >...
GTGCATCAAAAGGTAGTAGAAGGTAAGAAGAAAAATGTATTACCTAAAAAGAAACCAACATTAAAACGTAAGGAGTTGAAAGCTAAAAAATAGTTGTGTATAATGTAGATAAGCAGTGATAGTAATTTCTTAAGGTCGTAACGCTGCAGAATGATAAAAGATTAAAAAGTAAAATATTAGAAACATTATGGAAGAAGCAGATAAGGTATTTCTAGAGTATGTAGTAAAGGCATTAGTAGATAATCCGAACGATATAAAACTCGATCGTACTGTCGATGAAATGGGTGTACTTATTTCTCTTACAGTAAATCCTGCTGATATGGGTAAGATTATAGGAAGAATGGGTAATACAGCAAAAGCTATTCGTACATTGTTACGAATTATAGGTATGAAGAATAATGCTCGTGTTAATTTGAAAATTAACGAACCAGAAGGTGGAATGAGACCTGAACCTAAATTCGAAAATGCAGGAAGTTCAACAAAGACTGTTGATCAAGCTATGGAAGATTTGAAGGGAATATAATTAAGTGTTAGTTTTTAGGTTCTAAAAAAACTCAGAGAAATCTGAGTTTTTTGTTTGCTTTTATTTTCTAAAATTTATAGACTAGATTAACTAGAACCTAGCAACTAGTTACTAGAACCTAATTTATGCGTTTTCATATAATTACAATTTTCCCAGATATTTTTGATTCATATTTAAATGAGTCTATTATTGGGCGGGCTATAAAGAATAAGCTTATTTCTGTTAAGTTTTATAATCCAAGAGATTTTATTAAGGGAAATAAAAGTAATTACAAACCTGTAGATGATAAACCTTATGGTGGAGGTCCAGGAATGGTGATGCGGGCGGAACCTATTTTAAAAGCTGTAGAGGCAGTTTTTAAAAAAATTACGAATTACGAATTACGAATTAAAAATAAAAAATCTAAAGTTTTGATAATTAACTTTATTCCTAGTGCAGAAAAATTTACTACTGCTTATGCAAAGACAATTTTTAAAAAATATACAGACGTTATTTTAATTTGTGGAAGATATGAAGGAATAGATGCAAGAGTAGACAAGATTTTAAAAACTAAGAAACTTTCAATAGGGGATTATGTTCTAACCGGTGGAGAAATCCCAGCCATGATTCTAGTTGATTGTGTTTCTCGTCAAATAGAAGGTGTACTTGGTAACTATGATTCTCGTGAAGAAGAAAGAATATCTTCCAGTGAAGTTTATACAAGACCAGAAGTTTTAAAATATCCATTCAACGCTGTTCATGGTAAAAAAAGTAAAAATTATAAAGTACCTAAGGTTTTACTTTCAGGAAACCATAAAAATATAGAAGAGTGGAAACAGAAAAAGTAATTCCTTAGTCTAGCATATATGCTAGGTTAAGAAATAGGTTGCGTTAGGCAAGGCCTAACGCAGATTATCTTATAGAAAAAGAAAAAATCCGACCTCCAGTAGGATTTTTTCCTACTGAGAACCGGATTTTGTTTTTTTAATTTTGTACTGTGTTTTTTGGTTTTGTTAAAAATAACCAAGGCCAAATTTTTGGCATAAAGGTTACTAAAATGATGGATGGATATCCTATTATAGTTGTCCATCCTAATGAATCAAACCAGTCTTCATAATAGGTTATCCATGATAACCAATCACTTTCTACGGAGATAAAATAAAGTATTCCTCCAATCAGTGCAGTAATTTCTATAGAGAGTAGTCCATCATTCAATGAACTACCTTTAGTAATTTTTATTATATTTACAATCACATCAATTATTTGGACTGTTAAAATAGCAAAAAATACTACTATTGTCATAAAATTCCATAGGTTGTTATCTTCTTTTATTTTAAAAAGAGAGACAACCAAAAATATTAAGAGACATAACCCCACTATTATTGTGTATCGAAATAATGTACCATGCCATAGTAATTCACCAGGGTCTTCACTTTTAATAAAGTGAAAAATCGCCAAATATATAAACCCAGCACCTAATATGCTGAATTTATAGTGATTAAGTGCAGAGAGAGGGTGGTCAACAGAAAGTATTGTTATAATCACAAATGTTGAGCAAATTAATGCCCAACGCAACGAAATTGAAAGAAAGTTTTTCATGATGCAGTTCCTTTGTTTTTATTGAATGAAATTAATTAAATTGATCTTCTAAACATCCTTTACAAAAGAAACTTAGAAGACCAATCTAATTATTCACTATTTCAAATAGCTTAATCTGGTAGAAGTGTAGCATATTTAGACTTAAATGTCAAGTAGACAAAATAGGAATATTAAGTATACTAATAAACAAGAGATTTGATTGAGTTTCGGATGTATCTCAGTTTATATTAATAGGCTTATTATTAGGCATTAAGTTAATCACTATCCGAAATAAATAATATCGTTATTGAAAATAAAAAGAAGAGTTTTTTGTGTATTCTCTTTTGCTTTTCTTTTTGTTTTTAACTCATTTGTGTTTATTTTGAGGATTTTAAAAACTCATGCAAACAACAAAACGTCCTAAGAAATATTTTTCTAGGTACAAGAATCCATTAATAGCATTTCCAAATTTGATAGAAGCTCAGACCAAGTCTTATAAATGGCTTGTCGAGGAAGGTATCAAAGAAGTTTTTAAAGAATTTTCTCCAATCATAGATTATTCTGGAAAAAAGTTTGAACTTGAGTTTACATCTTTCTCTCTTGGTGAACCTAATTGTGGAGAGAATGAAGCTAAAATAAATAAACTCTCATATCAAGGACTTTTGAAGACTCGTGTTAAGTTAACAAATAAAATTTTAGGTACTGTAAAAGAGCAGGAGATTTTTATGTCGGAGCTTCCTTTGATGACTCCACACGGGACTTTTATTATAAATGGAGTAGAGCGTATTATAGTGCCTCAGCTTGCACGATCTTTTGGAGTTTTCTTTACAGAATCTGAAAGTAAAGGAAAGAGATATTTTGGTGCAAAAATCATTCCAGCTCGTGGTGTATGGATTGAAATAGAATCAGAATCTGATGGAGCAATATATATAAGAATAGATAAAAAGAGAAAGTTTCCAGCAACTGCACTTTTACGCGTTATGGGTTATGGTTTAAATGAATTAATGTTGAAAGCATTTGAGGGTACTCATATATGTAAAGATGTAATTGAAGCTTGTTTAGCAAAAGATATGGCTAAAACTTTAAATGATGCATATATTGAGATATATAAACGTTTGAGAGATGGAGATATGGCTACTCCTGATAATGCAAAAGAGTTTATTAATTCTTTATTTACTTCTGAAAGATATGATCTTTCTCCTGTCGGACGATATCGATTTAATCAACGTTTTGAAAAAGGATTAAATGAAGAAGAACTTGCTCGTAGAACTATTTCTAAAGAAGATTTAATAACAGTAATTACAAATATTATTGTTTTAAATAATACAGTTGGTGCAAAATCTGATGATATAGATCACTTAGGTCAGAGACGTGTACGATTTGTTGGAGAGATGCTTCAACAAAAAGTACGTACTGGTATGATGCAAATCAAAAGAAATATTCAAGATAGAATGTCTATTATTGATGTTGATACTGCATTACCTATTCATATTATTAATCAACGACCACTTCAAGCTCGTATTAAAGAATTCTTTACCACAAACCAGCTTTCACAATTCATGAGTCAGGAGAATATTTTGGCTGAAATAGAACATATTCGTTTACTTTCTGCATTAGGTCCAGGAGGACTCACTCGTGAACGTGCAGGGCTTGAAGTGCGAGATGTGCATCCTTCTCACTATGGAAGAGTATGTCCTATTCATACTCCTGAAGGTCCAAACATTGGGCTTATTTTACATCTTTCAACTTATGCAAAAATAAATGATTTTGGAATTATTGAAACCCCATACATAAAAGTAAAGAATGGAAAGATTACAGGTGAAATTCAATATTTGAATGCACTTGAAGAAGAAAAATATAACATTGCTCATGCTGCAATCTCTTATGATGAACATGGAAAAATAACAGAGGAAAGAGTAGCAGCTAGAGTAAAGACTAGTCCAGGAATGATCAACCGTGCCCAAGTTGATTTCATTGATGTCGCAGCAAATCAAGCTTTTTCTATAGCAACTTCTATGATTCCTTTCTTGGAACATAATGATGCTAATCGTTCTCTCATGGGATCAAACATGCAGAAACAAGCAGTACCTTGCGTGCTTCCAGAGGCACCACTCGTAGCTACTGGTATAGAAGCTCTTGCATCTCGAGATTCTGGTAGAATAATTCTTTCAGAAGAAGATGGTGTAGTTTCTTATTTAGATGCCAAGAAAATAATAGTTTCAGGAAAGAAAGAAATAACTTATCCACTTGTTAATTTTTTAAGAAATAATAATTTCTCTTCATTTCATCAACGTCCAGCTGTTGATGTAGGCCAGAAGATTAAAAAAGGTGATGTTTTAGCAGATACAACAAGCACTGTAGATGGACAAATTTCAATTGGACAAAATATTTTTGTAGCGTTTTTGTCTTGGTCTGGATCAAACTATGAAGATGCGATAATAGTTTCTGAACGTCTTGTTAAAAAGAGTAAATTTACTAGTATTTATGTTGAAGAGTTTGTCTGTGTCGTTCGTGATACAAAACTTGGACCTGAAATAACTACTCGAGATATACCAAATGTTGGTGAATTAAAACTTAAAGATTTGGATGAAGATGGTATCATCCGTATTGGTGCTGAAGTAAGAGAAAATGATATTTTGATTGGTAAAATTACACCAAAAGGTGAGACAGAGCTTACTCCAGAAGAAAGACTTTTACGTTCAATTTTTGCGGAAAAAGCTCGTGATGTCAAAGATACTTCACTTCGCGTGGAACATGGAAAGCGAGGACGTATCATTGGTATTAAAATCTTTTCTCGTGATTTAGGTCATACCCTTGAAGCAGGAATTATTAAAAAAATAATAATTGAGGTTGCTCAGGTTAGAAATATTTCAGTTGGAGATAAACTTTCAGGACGACATGGAAATAAGGGTGTTATTTCAAAAATTCTTCCAGAAGAAGATATGCCTTATGCAGCAGATGGTACACCTATCGATATAATACTCTCACCACTTGGTGTCCCTTCTCGTATGAACTTAGGACAGATTTTAGAAATGCATCTTGGAATGGCTGCTAATACATTAGGATATCAAGCTATAGTCCCTCCATTTCTTGGAGCACGTCATGAAGAGATAGGAGAAGAGTTAAAGAAAGCAGGATTTCCTTCAAATGGAAAATTGAAACTTTTTGATGGACGTACCGGAGAAGCTTTTGATCAAGACATTGCTGTTGGTTATATGTATATGTTGAAACTTCATCATATGGTAGAAGACAAGATACATATGCGTTCTATTGGACCTTACTCTCTCATTACTCAACAACCATTGGGCGGAAAAGCTCAAGGTGGAGGACAAAGATTTGGAGAAATGGAAGTATGGGCACTTGAAGGATATGGTGCAGCTTATACATTACGAGAAATGCTTACAATTAAATCTGATGACATTTTAGGTCGATCTGCTACATTTGATTCTATTATTAAAAACGAAACTATTAAACCACCAAATTCTCCTGCATCGTTTAATGTTTTGCTTAATTATTTACGAGGATTAGCTCTCGATGTTAACTTGAAAAAATATGACTCTTTTATAAAAAATCAGGGTCATAATGAATAAAATTAAATTATGAAAACACTAAATAAAACTGATTTTGATTATATTTCACTCAAGCTCGCATCACCAGAGCAAATAAAAGATTGGTCATATGGAGAAGTTACTAAACCTGAGACCATAAATTATCGTACAGGCAGATCTGAACGTGGTGGTCTTTTTGATGAGAAAATATTTGGACCAGAAAAAGATTATGAATGTTATTGTGGAAAATATCGCCGAATTCGTTATAAAGATATTATCTGTGAGAAATGTGGAGTCGAAGTGACTCGTTCTATAGTAAGAAGAGAAAGAATGGGGCATATTGAGCTTTCGACACCTGTTGCTCATATTTGGTTTTTAAGAGGAGTACCTTCTAGGATGAGTATCCTTTTAAATATTTCAGTATCTGATCTTGAAAAAGTTATTTATTTTGCTGGATATATAATTACGAAAGTTTACGAAGATGAAAAAGAAATAATCGTTCAAGGTTTAGATAAAGAATATAAAGCTAAATTAAAAAATGCAGCAGATGAAGATACACGTCTTAAAGTAAAAGATTTATTTACTAGTACAAAAAAAGAAATTTTAGAAATATATGAAGGAAAAGTTTTAAATGAAATTTCTTTTCACCACTATTCTTTAAAGTATGGTACTTGTTTTGAGGCAAATATTGGAGCTGAAGCTATTTATTCTATTTTTAAGAATCTTGATTTAAATAAATTAAAGATTCATACAGAAAAAATGCTTGAAAAAGCGAGTATTGTTGAGAAAGAAAAATTACAAAAAAGACTTTCTCTTATTCGTGCTATGACTTATGCAGAAATACGACCAGAATGGATGTTTTTGACGGTAATCCCTGTTATTCCTCCTGTATTGCGTCCAATGGTCGCACTCGATGGTGGACGTCATGCTACGTCAGATCTAAATGATCTTTATCGTCGTGTGATAAATAGAAATAATCGTTTAAAAAAGTTAAAAGAAATAAATGCACCAGATGTAATATTGCGAAATGAAAAAAGAATTATTCAAGAAGCAGTAGATGCATTGATAGATAACTCAATTGCAAAACAAAATGATAGTGTCGCTATGAGTCAATCTCAAAAGCGTCCATTAAAATCTTTGTCTGATAATCTAAAATCTAAACAAGGTTTGTTTCGTCAAAATTTGCTTGGTAAACGAGTAGATTATTCTGGACGTTCTGTTATTGTTGTTGGTCCTGAACTTAAGCTTAATCAATGTGGATTGCCAAAACATATGGCACTTGAACTTTTTAGACCATTTGTAATTTCTAAAATTTTATTTGCTGAATTGGCCTTTAATATTCGTGGAGCAAATAAACTTATAGAAGAACGTACACCAGAAGTTTGGGCAATGCTTGAAGAAGTTATTCAAGGAAAATATGTTCTTTTAAATCGTGCACCTACTTTACATAGATTAGGAATTCAAGCTTTCAATCCTATACTTATTGAAGGTAATGCTATTCAAGTACACCCACTTGTTTGTCAGGCTTTTAACGCAGACTTTGATGGAGACCAGATGGCTGTCTATGTTCCTCTTTTAGAAGAAGCTCAAAATGAAGCAAGGGTTTTAATGGCTGCAAATAAAAATTTACTTAAACCTCAAAATGGTGATCCTATTGTGCATCCAAGTAAAGATATCGTACTTGGTTCTTACTGGATGACAAAATCTGTTGATGGTGAGAAAGGGGAAGGTAAACATTTTTCAAGTCCTAACACTGCTATAACTGCTTATGAACATGGAGTAGTTTCTCTTCGAGCTAAAATTAAAGTTTTATCTACAAATAGTCATAAATATAAAAAATTTGGTGGAGAATTTTTCGACACTACTGTTGGTAAGCTTCTCTTTAATAGTGTTTTACCAAATGATTTTTCTTATGTAAGTGAAGAGATGAATCAAAAAAGGTTATCTTCGCTTGTTGATGAACTTATTATGCATTATGGAGTAGATGAAACTCCTCCTATTCTTGATAAAATAAAAAGTTTTGGTTTTAAATATTCGACTTTTTCTGGAACGACTTGGGGTTTAGATAATATTAAGGTTCCACCAGAAAAAATAAAAATTATAGAAGATGGAAGAAAATTAGAAGAAAAAATAATTTCAGAATGGAATGATGGTCTTCTTTCTGAAGATGAAAGATACCAAAAAATTATTGAAATTTGGACTTATGCTAAAAAAGAATTAGAGAAAGTTCTTCCTCAAACACTTGATAAAAATGGTTCTACTTTTGATTTGTTTACTTCAGGAGCAAGAGGGACTATGACTTCTTTAATACAGATGGCGGGAATGAAAGGGCTTATTCAAAACAACCAAGGTAGAACATTAGAATTTCCTATTATTCCTAGTTATTTTGAAGGACTTTCACCAATTGAATATTTCGTTACTACTCACGGTGCTCGTAAGGGTGCATCAGATACTGCACTTAACACTGCTAAAGCAGGTTATCTTACACGTCGTTTAGTCGATGTTTCGCAAGATGTCGTTATTACTGAAGAAGATTGTGGCACAAAAGAAGGAAAAATAGTAACAAAAGAAAATATTTCTGGAATTGAAATTCCTCTTTCAAAAAATATTAGAGGACGTATTTTAGCTGGAGATTTAAAAGACAAAGATGGAAAAGTTCTTTATAAAAAAGGATTTTTAGTAACAAAAGAAGAAGCTTATAATATTGAAGGAGCAGGTTTTGAAGAAGTATTTGTTCGTTCTCCTCTTACTTGTCGTACTACTCACGGTCTTTGTCAGATGTGTTATGGTTTAGATCTAGGGCGAAATCATCTTGTAGAACAAGGAGAAGCAGTAGGTATTATAGCTGCTCAAGCAATCGGAGAACCAGGTACTCAGCTTACACTTCGTACGTTCCACGCTGGAGGTGTTGCTGGTACAGATATAACGACAGGGTTGCCTCGTATTGAAGAAATTTTTGAAAGGAGAATTCCTAAAAATCCTAGTGTAATATCTCAAACAGATGGAGAAGTTTTTGAGATAAAAGATAAAGATGGAAAAGAAAAAATAATTAAAGTACTTTCTGATGATAAAGATAGTAAAGTAAAAGAAATAGAATACCTTGTACCATTTCGCAGAATTCCTATAGTGAAAGTTGGCCAACAAGTTAAAAAAGGTGAACTTCTCACAGATGGTTCAGCAGATATAGCAGAAATATTTAAATTTGGAGGTAAAGAATTAGTTGAAGAATATATAATTAGAGAAATAAATAAAGTTTATGAGCTTCAAAGTGCTTCTATCTCTAGAAAACATACTGAGATAATAATTCGTCAAATGTTTTCACGAAGAAAAATAAAAGATGCTGGTGAAACTAATTTCTCAGTTGGTGATATTGTAGAAAATACTGCATTTATTGAAGAAAATGAAAGAGTCACTAAGATAGGCCAACAAGAGGCGAAAGCAGAAATAATAGTGCTTGGTATTACGGAAGTTTCTCTTCGTACTAAAAGCTGGTTATCTGCTGCATCATTTCAAAATACAAATCGTGTTCTTATAGAGAATGCTATTAAGGGTGGAATTGATTCACTTCGAGGATTAAAAGAAAATGTTATTATTGGACGATTGATTCCAGCTGGAACTGGGTTTAAAAGTAGGTTTTCTTTACCAGAAGAATAGAAAATAAAATCCCTTTATTAGGGATTTCTCGGAGGCCGAAGTTATTGTAGATAAAGTATATTTGTTTAAAAATATATGTTAAACAAATTCGAGAAAAAATTAGAATATAAAAAAGATTTTGACAGCTGGAATGAAAAGAAGAAAAGTATTGATCAAAAAGAAATTTCTGAGAGTATCTTTTTTAATGAACGAGAAATTTGGTGGGGATCTCTAGGTCTAAATATTGGTTATGAACAAGATGGGAAAAATGAAAATTTTGAACGCCCATTACTCATTGTAAGAAAATTTAATAGAAGTATTGTATGGGTATTGCCACTTACTACCATTGCAAAAAATAATAAATTTCATTACACGTTGAAGTCGAGTGGCTCTATTGTTATACTTTCACAAATACGATTATTAAGTACTAAAAGACTCTTACGTTTAGTTGAAACAATAAATGAGAATGAGTTTAATGAAATTCTTACCAAGACTAAAGAATTATTCCCTTAAAAAGCGAAACCCCACTTTTCGGTGGGGAATCTCGGAGGACTTACGTCCATTTACCACTAAAGTATAGCAAACTATAAATAAATGTCAAGTAAATGTACAATTAACCATATGAGGTGACACTTTGATAGAATTGGGGTGACAAAGGTTAACTATTAATATTTTAAAAGAAATAAGAAATGATTAATTCATCAGTTCAACAAATTAAGGAAAGGCTTTCAATCGAAGAAGTAGTCTCTTCTTACATAAAATTAGATCGGGCAGGTGTAAATTTTAAAGCTAGATGTCCATTTCACAACGAAAAAACTCCGTCTTTTTTTGTATCTACAGAACGTAATAATTATTATTGTTTTGGTTGTGGTGCAAAAGGTGACATATTTACTTTTGTTGAAGAATTTGAAGGTCTTGATTTTAAAAGTACCTTAAAAATTTTAGCTGAAAAGGCTGGTGTTGCTTTGATAGAATTTAATAAAGAAAAAGAAGGTGAGAAAGATAGGCTTTATAGAATAACAGAAGAAGCTACTAAGTTTTTTGAAAAAAATTTAGTAGAAAACCCCAAAGGAAAGCAAGCTTCCTACGGGGCAGGTAAAGAAGTTTTAGAGTATTTGAAATCTCGTGGTTTAACTGAAAAAAGTATAAAAGATTTTAGAATTGGTTTTGTAAAAAATGACTGGAGAGAATTATATTCTTTTTTTAGAGGAAAAGGTTTTAGTGATACCGAGTTAGAGAAGGCTGGATTAATTAAAAAAACAGAGAAGGGATATTATGATAGATTTCGTGGACGGATAATGTTTCCGATTTCAGATTCTTCTGGAAGAGTTATAGCATTTTCTGGGAGAATTTTTAAAGATGACGGAAAAAGTGCGAAATATTTAAACAGTCCAGAGACTCCAATATTTAACAAATCTTCTGTTCTTTTTGGTATAGATAAAGCAAAAGATTCTATTAGGAAAAATGATTTTTCTATTTTAGTTGAAGGACAATTTGATTTGATTTTGTCACATCAGGCAGGGTTTAAAAATACTGTTGCGTCTTCTGGGACAGCTATGACTGATTCACTTGTCTCAAAAGAAAATATTATAAATAATCTAGGACTTATTACTAGATTATCAAAAAATATTGTTCTTGCCTATGATGCAGATAAGGCAGGCATAAGTGCTTCAAATCGTTTTGCTAAGATTGCTTTATATTTAGGGATGGATGTTAAAGTAGCTAATATAAGAGAAGGAATGGATCCAGCAGATTTAATTTCAAAAGTTGGAAAAGATGCTTGGCGTACTTCTATAAAGAATTCAAAACATTTTATTGAATTTATGCTTGATAGGATTTTAAATAGTATTTCTGATGAGAGAAAAATAGATAAGGAAATTAGAGAAAAATTACTTCCTTTTGTAAATGACATAGAGAGCTCAATCGAAAAATCACATTTTATTCAATTGATTAGTAGTAAGTCTGCTATTGCTACTAGTGATCTTATAGAAGATTTAAAGAAAGTTGAATTTGCATTAAAATATGATAAAGAAGAGGTAAAAATTGCAAAAGAAAATGTAGAAAAAAAATTAAGAAAAGATTCAATTGAGCGTAAACTTTTAGGTATAGCTTTTTGGCAAGAAAACAAAAAAGATAAAAAAATAGATTCAGAATTAATTTTTAAAATATTAAAAATAGAAAAAGAAAAATATGAAAATATAAAAGAAGATTTAATTTCTGAAGCAGAAGAATTTTATTCAAATAATGAAAATTTACAAAAAGATATAGATGAGATGCTATTAAATATAGAAGAAGAATATCTTAAAGAGGAATTATCAAAAAATATGGTTGATTTATATAATTTAAAAGGTAGAGAAGAAGAAATAATAATTTTTAAAAAAATAAATGAGATTAATAAAAAAATACAAGATATTAAAAATGGTCGTAAGAATTAGTAGAAAGTTATAAAGTAATTAAGTTAATAAGGTAAAATAATTTTAAATATGAAAATAAAAAATAAAAAGATAGTTAAGAAAAATAAGAAGATAAAAAAGAAAGTTTATAAAACTAAGAATAAAGTAAATAAAAAAACAGTCAAAAAAAGTAAAATAGTAAAAAAAGTTTCTAAAAAGATAATAAAATCAGCATTAAAGACAAAAGTTGCAAAAAAATTAACAGCTAAAGAAAAAAAAGCAGATGCTTTTTCTCATATTTCTGATGGTCTTATAGAAAAAGGACGAAAAAGAGGATTTATTACATATGATGAAATATTAAAAACTTTTCCTGATATTGAAAATAATATTTTCTTTTTAGATGAGTTATACGAGAAATTTTCAGTTGCTGGTATTGATGTGTTGGAAGGTGGAAATTTACTTAACTTAGATAATGATGTTTCTGATAAGGACCTTAATAAATCAACGATGCATGATTCTATTCAAATGTATTTAAAAGAGATAGGGCAGTATTCTTTGATTCATGCAGTTGATGAAAAAGATCTTGCTAAACGTATAGAATTAGGTGATCCGGAAGCAAAGAATTTATTAGCACGTGCTAATCTACGTTTAGTCGTTTCAATAGCTAAAAAATATGTAGGAAGAAGTGCAAACTTAAGTTTACTTGATTTGATTCAAGAAGGGAACTTGGGTTTATTTAAGGCAGTTGAGAAATTTGATTGGACAAAAGGATATAAATTTTCTACATATGCTACTTGGTGGATTCGTCAATCTATTACTCGTGCTTTAGCTGACCAAAGTAGAACTATTCGTATACCAGTGCATATGGTTGAAACTATTTCAAAATATAAACAAACTTATAGGAGACTTAGTCAAGATTTGGGACGTGAACCATTAGCAGAAGAGATAGCAACAGAAATGGGTATTCCAGTTGAGAAAATTCATGTTATTGAAAATATTAGCCAGGAAACTATTTCTCTCGAACAGCCAGTAGGGGATGATGATGATAAATCAACATTAGAGAATTTTATTCCCGATGATAAAATTTTACGTCCTGATCAAGAATCTTCTAGACGTATTTTGTCTGATCAGATTCGTGAAGTTTTAAATGAACTTAATCCAAAAGAATGTAAAATTCTTGAAATGCGTTATGGACTTGTTGATGGTATACAACATACTTTAGAGAGAGTAGGAGAAGAGTTTGGAGTCACCCGTGAACGTATTCGTCAGATTGAAGCGAAAGTGCACGAAAAACTTCGCCAACATGAAAAAATAGCCCGTCTTAAGAATTATTTTGACTAATTGTTTTATATTAGAATATGATATAATTATTAAGTTATTATTAAAACTTGCTTAAATCGTCGTTTGAGCTGGGAAATATTATAAATTATTTTATTAATATTATGTGTAAAGATTGTTGTAAAAAAGGTGCTTGTACTATGGCTATGATTGCTAAAGTTCTCGTAGTTATAGGTGGAGTAAATTTGGGTTTGGTAGGTTTAGGAATGCTTTTAGGAACTACAGGTGGTTGGAATGTTGTGAATATGATTCTTGGCTCTGTTCCTGTATTTGAAGCAGTTATATATGTGCTCGTTGGAGTCGGAGCTATTATGCTTGCCTTTGGTTGTAAATGTGGTAAATGTATGGATGGTGTTTGTGCTTCTTGTGCTTCTTGTGCTCCAAATGAAGCTCCAAAGACAGAAGCAAGTATGTAATTTAGTATTTTTAAAAGAGCTTTTCCCAACTATGATTTAGGTTATAGTTGGGTTTGCTTTTATCCTAAAATTGTTATATTATTTTAATATAATATGGATTCAATTTCAAATGTGGTGTTTTATATAGCGACATTTTTTTCTGTTTATTTACAGGTCTTTTTATTGATTACTTTTCTTGAAAATAGGAAAAAGATAGTTGTAAATACTTTGCATTTAGAACTTGAAAAATATCCTGGAGTGACAGTAGTAGTTCCTTGTTATAACGAAGAAAAAACTATTTTTCGTACAGTTCATTCTTTACTTGAGCTTGATTATCCAAAAGATAAACTTCATTTAATATTGATTGATGATGGAAGTACTGATGATACTTTTTCTATTCTTAAACGATTTGAAGGTAGAAATAATATAAAGGTTATAAAAAAAGAAAATGGTGGTAAACATACTGCTCAAAATTTAGGACTTAAATATACAGAGACTCCTTTTGTTGGATGTCTAGATTCTGACTCATTAGTTCATCCTCAGGCTTTGAAACGTATTATGAATACTTTTTCTAAAGATGAAAGTGTATCTGCTGTTATACCATCTATATTGGTTACTTCTTCAAAAAATATAGTAGAAAAAGTTCAGAAAGCAGAGTATGATTTGATTGTTTTTAATAAGAAAATGTTTTCTTTTTTAAATGCTATACATGTGACGCCAGGACCATTTGCTATTTTTAAAAAGAAAGTATTTGATGAGATAGGTCCTTATAGACATGCACACAATACAGAAGATCAAGAGATAGCTCTTCGTATGCATAAACATGGTTATAAAATAGAAAATTGTTCAGATGCATATGTTTATACTTCAGTACCTAAGACAATTTCGAGATTATACCAACAACGTGTTCGTTGGACTTATGGTTTTTTTAGAAATATGATAGATTATCGTGATCTTTTTTTTAAAAAGAAATTTGGTAATCTAGGTTTTTTGACTCTTCCTTCTGGAATTATTTCTTTTTCTGGTGTTATAGTGATGTTTGTTTTATTGGTAGCTAATTTTGTATCTTTTATTTCAAAAAAAATACTTGAGATAAAAACTATTGGTATGTCTGCGAGTTTTGGTATCTTTAAGTTTGATTTTTTCTTTATAAATACAAAAACCCTTTTGTTTATGACTATTTTTACTTATATTTTGTTAATTATTGCTATTTTTATTGGTAAAAAGATGACAGAGGGAAAACCAGGGTTTCCATTCGAGGTCTTGTATTTGGTACCTTTTTATGGTTTTTTTGCACCTTTTTGGATAATAAGATCTTTTTGGAATGCCATTTTTAAGAAAGAATCGAGTTGGCAAATGGAACGAGTATCTTTATAATATGATTTTTGATTGGAAAAAATATTTAATTGTCTTTTTATTTACTGTTGGGCTTTTTTTGAGTGCTAGTTATATTAGTAATTATTTTGGTAATAAAAAGATTGATCAATTGAAATTGATTCAAGATAAAATATCTATTGATATTCTTTCTTCTGAAACTCAGTTTTCATTACTCTCAGAACTTTCCTGTAAAAATATTTCTGATTCTGTCCTCTCTGGTGAGCTTGGTGAGCTTGGACGTAAATTAGAATGGGGACAAGAGAATCTTGGTATGACTGATACAGTTTCTTATTTGAAAAAATATTATTCTCTTCTTGAAATTAAAGATTATCTTTTGACTAAAAAGATATCGGAACGTTGTAAAACAAAAGCTGCATTTATTCTTTATTTTTATACTATACCAGGAGATTGTACTGAATGTGAAAAAGAAGGCTTGGTACTTTCAGCACTTAAAGAGAAATATCCAGAACTTCGTGTATATTCTTTTGATTATAGTATTGATTTATCAGCAGTAAAAGCAATGCTTCAAATTTATAAAATAGAAAGTACGAAGCTACCAGCACTTGTTATAGATGAAGATGTATTGACTGGTTTTCATGATATGGATGAGCTTGAGTCTAGGGTAAAACAATCTTTTAAACTTCAAGAGATAAAATTGGAAACAGATAAAACAGTAAAAGAAACTACTACAAAAAAGAATCCTTAAAACATGAAAATTAGTTTAATAATTCCTACTTATAATGAAAAAGATAACATATATGATCTTCTTTTAAAATTAAAAGAAGAATTTTTAAAAAATAAAATTGATAATGAGATTATTGTTGTTGATGATAATTCTCCAGATGGGACAGGACAAATTTTAGAAAAATTAAAAATAGAATATTTTAATTTAAAAGTTATTCATAGATCTGGTAAACTTGGTCTTTCTTCTGCTGTTTTAGAAGGATTTAATATTGCTGGTGGTGATATTTTGGGAGTTATTGATGCTGATTTGAGTCACCCTGTTTTTAAAATTAGTGAAATGTATAAAGAGATTATAAATGGTGCTGATTTTGTTGTAGGGAGTAGGTATGTTAAGGGTGGGAAAATAGAAGGTTGGAATTTATATAGAAAGATATTATCTAGAGGAGCTATTATATTAGCGAAAGTTTTTACTAATGTTAAAGATCCAATGTCTGGATTTTTTATGTTTAAGAAGGAGCTGATTAAAGATAAAATAATAAATCCAAAAGGTTTTAAAATTTTACTTGAGTTATTAATTAAATTAGATTATAAAAATATAGTTGAAATTCCTATTATTTTTACAAATCGTACAGTAGGGAAGAGTAAAGCTGGAGCAAAAGAAATAATTTTCTATTTACAAAATTTATTTGGTTATATATCTCTTAATAAGAGAATAAAGAATTGTTTTAATACACCAAAAGGGTTATTTGTTATAGTATTTTTAATATTAATTATTGCTCGTTTGATATATTTATTATTTCCTACAAAAATAGCATGGGATGCATCTGTATATATTGGTATGGCTGAGTATATGCTTTCATTTGGTAAAATAGGGTTATGGGAATATTTTCGTCCGCCTGTTTTACCTATTTTGTTTTCCATAGGAGGATATATTAGCTTGCCAATTATAATATGGGCCCAGTTTTTAACATTTTTAGCTAGTATTCTATCTTTATGGTTGATATATAAGATAGGTGAGAAAATAGGACCTTTTATTGGAGTTTTTGCAAGTATTGCACTTGGTGTATCGACCATATTTTTTAGTTTTAGCAATACACCAATGACAGAAGTATTTGGTGTATTTTTTAGTTTATTAGTTTTATATTTTTTCTTTGTAAGAGAATATTATTTTACATCAGGATTATTAGTTGGTATATGTTTTTTGGCACGTTTTCCTTATGGATTACTTGCTTTAGTTTTTGGTTTGAGTTTATTTTATTTTAATTGGAAAGATAAAAATTTTTGGAGGCAATTTTTAAATAAATTATTTTATTTTTCAATTGGGTTTTTAAGTATTGTATTTTTATATCTTTTTTCTAATTATTTTTTTTATGGTGACTTATTTTCTCCATTAATAGCAGGTATTGATGTGATAAGTGGTTCTATTTGGATATATAAAAGAGCATTTGGATTTTATGAGAATATTATATTTTTACAAAATCCATTATTTATATTTTCTATTATTACTATATTTATGTCATTTTTCTTTAAATTCTTTTCAGAAAAAAGATATATTATTTATATTCTTTTTACATGGATAATTGTATTTTTTATTTATTTTGTTAATGAGACACATAAAGAAATACGTTATATTGTGACTATTTTTCCTGCACTTTCTTTATTGTCTGGTATTTCATTAAGTTATTTTTATAAAAAATATAAAAAATTTATCTTTATTTTAATAGTTTTATTAATTGTTATTACTTTTAATAATATGACTTTTTTTGTGCAATCAAAAAGTGTTTCAGAATCTTTTAAGAATTTTTATTTTTTTTTAAATAAAGAAGATGGTAAGACAGTAATCACTTCATCTCCCATGGTAGTTGTATATTCTCCAGTAAGAATTATACCAGCATATGATCGTTGGGAATTTTTTAAGAATATATATGAACGAGATCGTTTAAATGCAGATTTTTTATTAATAGATTCTTGTGAATTATATGTTTGTCCACCTCAAGGTGAAGTATTATGTGAAAATTATAAAAAAGAAGTATTAGAACAAGTATATACAAATGAAAATGTTATTTATGATAATAATATAGGAACTTGCCATCAAATAATTGCTAAAATTAGAAAATAAAAATATAAAGCCTTTATATTAAAAGGGTAGTGAAAGTTTTACACATATTTATTTGACTATACCCCCTAGGGGGTATATACTCTTTTTATGCATAATGATAAACAAAAACTTATTCGCAGATTAAAAATAATTGAAGGACAAGTGAGAGGACTTCAAAATATGCTCCAAAATGATATCTATTGTATTGATATCATTACTCAAACGTCTGCTATCAAACAGGCTCTTTCTGGAGTAGAAGATAAGCTTATGGAAGGGCATTTAGGGTATTGTTTAGTTAATCAAATTAAAAAAGGTCAAACAGATAAAGCTACTAAAGAGATTTTAAAAGTT
>Ga0065182_1000447_pt1 | contig 17832 bp, 14 predicted proteins | sample CryGey02umfilter_2_FD_59208 | JGI IMG/M metagenome (GOLD analysis project Ga0065182, IMG submission 59208) | Groundwater microbial communities from aquifer in Utah, USA - Crystal Geyser 4/10/14 0.2 um filter (version 2) (version 2) | ecosystem: Environmental > Aquatic > Deep subsurface >...
TACTGCTAGCGGATGGCACGAAAACTTTGCCTTTGTTGATGTTAATAATGATGAGTATTTAGATTTGGCTATACCAGATTATAGTGGATCAACACAAATTTTTGAGAATAATCAAGACACGACATTTGGTATTAATCGGATAATGAGCACACAGCCCGGAACCACTAGTTTTCAGGCGCAAGATTTAGATGGTGACAATATACCAGAATTAGTAGTTGCTGCCTCTAATCAATATTCCTATTATACCAACAGTGCCAATTCTTATATTTCTGTTTATCGGTCTAATTCAGTTAACAATGTGTCTTATCAAAATGTTTGGCAAAAAGCAGTGTCTATGAAATATGTTTCTGGCACGGGCACTTACACAACTACTGGTGCGCCGCAAGCTGTTGGTCTGTCTGATTTTAATAAGGATCAATATCAGGATATTGCAATTAGTAACTATCGTTGGGATGTTAGCGATCGCCAAGTTTATTTATCTACTGGTAAATTGAATTGGGCAACAGCAACTTATTTGCCAAGTCAGAGTAGTATTGGTATTTATGGACATATGGAAATTGGTGATTTAGATGGTGGCGGTGATCCTGATTTATTGTCTGTTAGTATGAAGAATAAATTTGAAGCCAAAATTAATAATGGTCAAGGGGTGTTTACTGAGCAAATTATTGATCCCGGCACCATTGAGCAATGGTCAATAAATGCTATAGCTTGGGCTGATTTAAATGGTGATGGTAAGAGCGATTTGATTTATAGCAGTAATGATAGTTTGAATATAGTTTATAATAATAAGGGCCAATACGATTTTACGCAAAAAATTAGTTATATCGATGATTGGATCCAGGATATTTTAACGGCTGATATAGATAATGACGGCGATCAGGATATTTTGGTATCAGCTAATGCTAATAGAGGTTGGCTTAGCGTTTATAAAAATATTGGCGGCGAATTCCAGTCCAGGAGAATACCATTAGCAAGCAATACCTATGCTTGGTCTGGTGCTACTGGTGATTTAAATAATGACGGATTAGTAGATTTTGTTAACCTGGATTCTAATGGCAAGGTATCAGTTTTATACAATCAGGGTAATGGTAATTTTGGTCAGGAGACAGTTTTGAAATTAATGAGTTATAGTTATGGCTATAGTGACGATAAAATTAAGATCGTTGATGTAAATCGTGATAACGTACCGGATGTTTTAGTTGTTGACTCGTCTGGTAGTGGTATTATCTTTGTTTATAATAAGCAGGACACTAATTTGTACAGTTGGAATTGGGATACTGTTGGTTTAGCCAAGAATACGACCCATAAATTGCAAGCCAAGGCATATGACTTAGACAGCAATGCTAAATTAAGTTCGCCAATTAATGTTACTATCGTTGCTGAGCATTGTACTAATTTAGTGCAAGATGAGGATGAAACTGGCATTGATTGTGGTGGGGTAGATTGTCTAGTTTGTCCGCAAAGTGGAGATTTCCATATTGTATCTAAACGCCCGGAAGGTAGCGGGGTGTGTACGAATGAAGCAGTACGAGTTACTTTTAACAAACCTATGGATCGCGTTAGTATTAGTAATAGCTCTGTTCAGGTTCGCTGCCGCGGTCGTGATTGTCCTGTTGGTGGCGTAGTATCTGGTACTTTTAGCTTTACTGATTTGCAAGACAGCGCCCCAAAAACTTTTATTTTTTATCCTAACCTACCAAATCAACAATGGTTACCATTTTTAGAATACCAAGTTTATTTACTGGCTGGGCAAATTCGTAGTCTTGATGGTGATTTATTAGCACCGCAAAGTTGGCAATTTGATAGTTCTGACGCTCAGTGCGCTGTTGATAAAATTGAGCTGACGCCACCATCGGCAACCGTTGGTATCAATAAAGAAACAATATTTACTGCTTTGGTTAAAGATAAGTATGATAATAACTTAACGAACGCTTTAGAAAATTGGAGTAGTGCTGACGCAACTATCGCCAATATTAATCCAGCTATAATTAACGGTGATTTCTCAGACGATCTGACTGGTTGGAGTAGCTTTGTGACCGGTACGAGTGAAGAGATTGTGGCCATTGAAGACCTTAATAATAATAAGTATTTAACAATTACTGGCAGTGGTAGAGCGGAAGAAGCGGAAGCATATATTATTGCACAACAGTTTATAGATATTGAGCGGGATAGTAATTACGCCTTGTCTTTTAATGTCCGAGTGTCTGATGGTGTCAGGAAAGCCGGTGTAGAAATTTGGTATGTTAACGATGAGAACAATCGTAAAGAAAGATTATTTGAATCGGATTTTATTGGTCAGACTGATTGGTCGTATCATAGTTTTAATTTTGATATCAGCTCGGGGAAAATAGAGTTAAATTGTTATTTGCAAGATCAAGATGATCATAACCCAACATATATCTCTTGTGATAACCTCCAATTAATTAGGGGCGATAGTAATATTAATGAAATTCAATACTTCCAAGGATTGTCTGAGGGTCAAACTAAGGCGCAGGCCAGAATTGGCAATATAGTTGGTGATGCTGATCTTAATGTTGAGTTAGCACCTGACGCGCCGCGGATTTTGGAAGAACCCAGCTGTAGTAATGGCAAAATTCAAAGTCCGTCACCGCAACGTAACGCTACGAATGTTTGTCGGCAAGCAGCAGTTTCCGCTTTGTTTACTCAAGACCTGGATCCGACAACGGTTAATAATGCCAATATTTATTTAGCTAGAGAGCAAGAATCTGCATGTCAGTCTGGTTTTTTACCCTGGCAAAAAATTAAGAATTTATGGCGCATGTTATTAAAAAATACTACGTTAAATTCCTTAGCAGCAGTTGATAAGTGGTGGTGTCCAGTAAGTGGTAGGGTTACTCCATTCTATCAAAATGATAAGGTCAGGGGATTTATTTTTAGTCCGGATACAAATTTGGGAAATAGTGTTCATTATCGGATGACTGTCACCACCGGCGTGAAGAGTATCACTGGGGTACCAGTGGCGGTTAATGATAGTTGGAGTTTTGCTACGGCTACTGATGCTGACTGTGCCGTTGCTACTGTTTCTGTGGAACCGGCAACTAAAGATGATTTGGCTATTGGCGTCAAACAAAATTACACATCAATGGCCTATACCAATCAATGTTTTTTGATTAATAGCAGTGGTCTTAATTGGAGCTGGAGTAGCGCTAATAGAACCATTGCTCAAGTTTTGCCGGCAGTAAACAATCAGGATTTTGAAGATGATGATGCGGGATTGAGTCCAACTATTTGGCAAGCAGCGGATAATTTAGAGAGTTGGCAAGTTGTCAGCGTTGGCGCTCCTCACGGTAATGCTGTGACGCAGACAGCACCCAATGCCAAAAATTATTTATATCAAAATATTAGTGGTTTAATTCCCAATAAATCTTATCACATCACTGTTTGGTTTAAACGAACCGGACCAACTGATGCTGGTACTGGTCAGATATGGTTTAATGATATAGCCATTCCTTTGACGGGCAACTATAATACTTGGAATCAAATTGATATCACTCGGCCAATTATGCAAGATGAACTGCAAATCAGATTGATAATAAATAGCGGTACAGTATATTTTGATGATATTAATATTGAGATGGTTGGTGATACGCAAGATGTTTTAAGTTTGACAGTTGGTCAAACAACGGTCAACGCTACAACGAGTGGAAAAAACGGTAGTGGTAGTTTAAAAGTTATTCCTGGTAATTGTGGCAATAATCGATTAGATCCCGAAGAAATTTGCGATTTTGTGTTGGCGGAAGTTGGTGAAGTAGCTGTGTTTAATCCATCTGATTTAACCTGTGAAAAGAAAGGCTATAGTCGTGGCGGAACACTGCAATGCACCTCAGCGTGTCAGTTAGATACTAATCTATGCTTGCCGGGTTTACCACCGATCAACGAATGTATTAATAAGGAAGTGTCAGTATTTTTCCGCGATCGCGTTGATCCTAATAGTTTAAATAGCAACGGCACTGGTTTGACTTGTTTAAGTGGACCAGAAGAGGGAAATAGTTGTAGTGATCACGTTGATTGTCCAGATAGTTATTGCGGGGTAGTAAATCCTGGTCGAGTAGAACTTAGAGAAATGGATATTAGTTGTCGCCCAGTGGTAAAATCGGATAGCGGTAATAGATTATTAACACTGTATGATCAGTTGCGTAATTTTATCAAAGTTAAAGTTTTACGAGCGGCAAATTGTAATGGCACGTCATTATCTATTCAAGTCTATGTAAATAGAATTGGACCGTATAGTAAAATATATGTTTTGCCAGTCACTGGCCTGCAAGCTAATAAATATTACACCTTGACGGTGGCGGGTGGATCTGACGGTATTAGTTTTTTACCAACGGGATATATGGCAACAGATTATACTAGTTCCTTTAGTACTGGCTTGCAAACTTGCTTGTTGGACCGAGTAGAGATAACACCCAGTGCCTATAGTTTTAATGAGGCTAATAAATCGGCGACTTTTTCCGCTACCGCCTATGATCAAAATAACAATGCTATCACCAACGCTTCTTATACTTGGAGCGTAGTTGGTAATGGTAGCTTGGTTAGTTTAGTTAACCCCAATAATAGATTTACAACACTCAGTGCTAGTGGCGCCGGTAATGGCGATATTACATTACATGTTAATGTTAATGCTGGCGCTTATGGTCAGGGACAAGCCGAGCTGCCAATAAATATTTTCTTATGTTCCTTGCCTTGGACTTATCAAGAAAGTAATTTTAATTTTAGTACTCGTTATTGTCGCACTCAAGATAAGAATATTGTTTATAATAGTAATATGGAAACAGATATTGATAGTAACAATATTGCTGATGGTTATGATCAATGGCACGGAGAATTACATAAGCCTCACGAGATCAAAATAGTAAGCGAGGCTAATAATAAATATTGGCAACTATATAGTCGGGGTGAAGACCAGGGAGGGGAAATTGAAGAATATATGATCGTATCGCAAGCAATTATGAGTATAGTTCCAGGAAAAAAGTATACCTTTTCTAGCAAAATAAAAACAACAATGCCGGGTGCTAGTGGTAATTGTAATGACGGCTTTGCTTTGATGGAGCTGTGGGAACTGAATGCAAATGGTGTCAGAATACCCGGACAGAGTAGCAATACTACTATTTGTTCAACAGCTGATTGGCAAACAAAAGCAATAACAAGACAGGTTAGTGCGAACGCTAAGGGTGTAGAAATAAATTGTGGTCTGCGTGTTTCAAGTAATGAAAATGCCATAACTGTAAGTTGTGATGATTGGCAACTAGAAGCTAATGATCAAGCGACTGTTTATCAGGCTGGCAATGTACTACCAGCATTAGAAATGAAGCCAGGGACAGTAATTGTGGGCGAGCTAACTAATAATTTATTTACTTTAAGTAAATATGGCATCTATGATGCTATTGGCGTTCGTACTTACGCCAACTATAATCACTTCTCGCCCCAAGCCTGGTATCAGAACAATGCCAAGTATCAAGGGTCGCCAACTTCGCTGGCGGTTAATAAATACTCGGCTATTAACGAGGGTCGATCAACCTATATTAATTTTGCCAATGTTGTTAATACCGATCAAGTTTACACTAATATTTTACTAATATCCTATACTGATCAAGCAAATACTATCACGCAAACAATTTACAATGATTTTTATAAAAATCTCACATTTAATAGCAATTTGACAGATGTAAATAGTAGAGAAAAGTTGGCGCGGGATACTAAAAGATGGGAAGATATTTATCAATTAAGAACTTTATTGCAAAGTTATAAAAGTTTAAATAATAATTATCCAATTTTATTATCCGGTACTTATTTACCAAATACTTCCGTATCAGCTTGGGATTCGTGGCAATCTACTTTCGGTACTATCTTGGGCGGCACCGTACCGCAAGACCCAGTTAATACCCATCAGAATTGTCCAGCTGGTTATGATCCTATCACTTGTTGGCGGCCAGCCACAGCAACTTATTATTGTAGTAATTCTCATGTTTATAAGTATAAATATGAAACAAACTCTTATAATATTTTTATGAATTTTGAATTTGATGGTCGTTATTGGATGCACGGTTTCAATAGCATTTATCCGCCAGATAGGACTTCTATAGGTAATAGTACTAGCTGTGAATCAGTCAAAATTACTCCCACAACAATTAGCAATAATATTTATTAATAAATTTGTTAAATAATTTATGTTTGAAGATTTACAACCAACATCAAAACAAGAACCCGAGCAAAAGTCGATAAGTCCATTATCACCGACGGCACCAGCTAAGGCACTATTGGATCATGAGCCAGAGGATATTTTTGCCACCTTAGAAAAGGATGATCATGATTGGCGTACAGAGCCCAGTGCCGTGTCAACACCGGTCAGTAAAAAAGAACCAGTAGTAGGGCCCATTGAGCCGTTAACTAAATTGCCGGCGAGCATTAAGTTTAATAGTGGTATACTGGGCAATAAGAAGATATTGATTGCTGCTGGAGTTTTATTACTGGCTATTATTGCTGCTGCTGCGTTTTTGTTATTACGACCAAATTCGGAACCAGTGGTGCAGGAAAATACTAATGTTGTATCCAATAGTCCAGAGAATACCGCCAGTAACGACCAGCCCAATAACAATGAAAATCAGTCCAATAGCAATGAGCAAGACAATATCAATCAACCAGCAGAGCAAGTTGATGCCAATACTGATAGTGATGCTGACGGTTTAACAGATAAACAAGAAGCAGCGCTCGGCACTGATCCCTTTAAGGTGGATAGTGATCAAGATGGTTTACTAGACAAGGAAGAGGTAATGATTTATAAAACCGATCCCTTAAATACTGATACTGACGCCGATGGTTATGTTGATGGTATTGAAGTTAAAAGTGGTTATAATCCTAATGGTCCGGGCAAATTAAACATTTTGCCATAAATTATTGAGCATGGAGGAAAATAAAAACACAACATCAGAACAACCGAACAACCAACAATTTAGCGGTTATGCTCTTAATTTTCAAGATGAACAAAAAACGCAAGGCAATGACAAGATTAAGAGTTGGTTGATTATTGGTAGTATTATTTTGTTAGCTATTTTGGTAATAGCCGGTATTATTTTTTTTGTTTATAATTTACGGCGCCAAGCGCCGGCAAGCAGTGATTCGACTAATCAGCAAGCCGAACAATCAGCAGATCAAAAAAAAGGCGAGCCAGTACCAAAGCAGGATTTAAGTACCCCGGAATTGCGTGATGAGCAACGATTGAAAGATGTTACTAATATCCGCAATGCTTTGGGGTCTTATTATCAAGACCATCAAGCTTACCCCGATGTGTTAGAAGATTTGGTCAGTAAGTATTTAGAAATACTTCCCAATAATCCTAAACCAGGTGGTGAAAATTATGTCTATCGTCCTCAGCAAAACAATCAAGACTATAAACTATCATTTACTCTGGAGCGCGGAGCGCAGATGGATAGTATTAATTTGGCCAGCGGCAGATATCAGGCCACGACCAGTGGTTTTGAACCAATTACTAGCGAACAAAAAGCGACTGGTACGGAGGATAGTAAGACCAATGAGAGAGTTGAAATTATTAATGGTTTAGACAGTGATAAAGATGGCGTCAGTGATATTGAGGAGAATATTTATCATAGTAAATCAGCCACTATGGACACTGATCAAGATGGCTATACCGATGGTACAGAAATTACCAGTTTTTATGATCCCGCTAAGGGCCAAGGTGCGCTACTTATTGATTCTAATACCGTTAATAAATATGATAATAAACGATGGGGCTATACCGTAGTCTATCCTGCGGAATGGACGGTTAAAGCCCTAACTGAAGATAATCAGGAAGTAATATTTAATTCTGCTACTAGTGAATATTTTCAGATTATTATTCAACCCAATCCCGTATCGCTATCCGCGCGCGCCTGGTATCAGAAATTTAATCCCACCATTGACAATAGTCAGCTGATTGATTTATCAATCAATGGTTTAATTGGCGTGCAAACCAAAGATGGCTTAAATACTTATTTAACTGTTGGCAGTAATATTTATTTATTGATTTATAACTTAGGTACGACCAATCAATTGAATTATAAAATAACTTATCAGTTATTTTTGAAAAGTTTTGCCATCCGTCAAGATTTTTTGGCTGAACAAGTTCGTTATGATGAAAAAAGAGAGCAAGATGTGACTGCTATTCATCAAGGATTATTAAAATATATGAATAGTCAATTATCCTTACCATCAACGATAGATAATAAAACAGAAACCAGTCAACAAATAGGAACGCTGGTTGATGGTTGCCAAAGCAGTTGTCATGAGTTGACTTTGGAAAATCAGTGCGTTGATTTGAGTAGCTTCCTGGCACCGATGGGTCTAACGCAGTTACCCAAGGACCCTAGTGGCGGTTCGGATGCGAAAACTGGTTATTATCTGAATTTACAAGCGGATGGTTCTCTGTTAGTTGGTTCCTGTCAAAGTACTACCAAGTTAATAGAAGTAAAAAATTAATGTTAACAATAAATTATTATCATTGGGAATTATTCCCCAAGGCGATTATTGGGTTGGTGCAGAGGATTGTCCGCCAAACTTATCGGCAACTTAAATTATCTTTCCCGGTCTCGATTATTATCGCTGATCAAAAGACAATTAAGTTATTGAATTATCAATATCGTCAGAAAAATAAAGTTACTGATGTTTTATCTTTTTATTATCCAGAAAAAAAAGGATACGAGGAGGGTGAAATATATATTTGCCGGCAACAACTAATAAGACAGGCCCAAGAGCGGGGAGTAACAGTAAGCTATGAAGCTAGTAAATTAGTAGTGCATGGTTTGGTACATTTGGCTGGCTATGATCATGAGAAAAAAAAGGATTATATAATTATGGAAAAGCTAGAAGAAAAATTATTAAAGTATTTTGTTCATGAATTTTAACAAAAGTCTAAAAAGAGCTATTCTGGGTATCAAAATAGTTTGGCAAAGTGAATCAAATTTTCGTATTGAAGTTTGTTTAGCACTACTGGTTGTCATTATGATGATCGTATTGCCAACCACCTATTTAGAGAATGCTGTTTTGTTACTACTAATTGGTATTGTTCTTGTTTTGGAAATTTTAAACTCCACTTGGGAAAGAATTATTGATTTATTAAAACCCCGCCTTAATCATTATGTGGGCGCGATCAAGGACATGCTAGCTGCCAGTGTATTGCTTGCGGCAATTTTGTCTATTATCATTGGTATTATTATTTTCAGTCGATATTTTTTCTAAATATCCGCTAAATTTTAAGAGAACAATTTAATTGTTCACTTTTTATAGTCAACTCATTTGGCAGTACCTGACTATTCTGTTATAATTTAACTAAGTTATATAATATTAATTATGGCGCATACAGAAATTATTTCCGGTATTGACATTGGCTCTAGTAAAGTCCGTGTTGTTAGCTTGCAAAGACTAAAAAATGGGTTAATTCAAGTGGTAGGTGCAGCGGAAGCTGATATGGAAGGAGTAAGTAAAGGCACTATTAAAAGCATTGATGAAGCAGTATCCAGTATTTCTAATTGTTTGGAGAAATCAGAGCGGATGATTGGCTTACCAATTGAAAGCGCTGTGATTGGTATCTCTGGTAGCCATATTATTAGCCAGCCCAGTAAAGGTGTAGTAGCCGTTGCTAAAGCTAATGGTGAAATACAAGAAGATGACGTGAGTCGCGTGATCGAAGCAGCGCAGGCAGTGGCGACGCCACCTAATTATGAAATATTACACATTATTCCTTTTGACTTCAATGTTGATAGTCAGGACAAGATCAAAGATCCTATTGGCATGACCGGAGTTCGCTTGGAAGTTAATGCTAAAATAATTCTGGGTTTGACTTCCCAAATTAGAAATTTGACCACTTGTATTTATCGTACCGGTGTTGATATTGCTGATTTAGTTTTTTCTATTTTAGCCAATGCGGAAAGTACGCTGACCAAGAAGCAAAAAGAGCTCGGTGTGGCTTTGGTTAATATTGGCGCTGCCACTACTTCGTTAATTGTTTATGAGGAGGGTAATATTTTACAAGCCAAGATTTTACCAATTGGTGCCAATCATATTACTAACGACTTAGCTATTGGTTTACGGACGCATACTGCTGTGGCAGAAATGGTTAAGTTGGAGTATGGTCAAGCCTTAGCACGAGATATTAGCAAGAGAGACGAAATTGACTTAGCTGATTTGGCGGAGACAGAACAAAAGGGCACCATGATCTCATTAAAGTACGTAGCGGAAATTATTCAAGCACGCTGTGAGGAAATTTTGGACTTGGTCAATGCCGAGTTACGCTCGATTAATCGTGATGGTTTACTACCGGCTGGTATTGTCATTACTGGCGGTGGTGCTAAATTGCCACAGTTAATTGAGTTAGCCAAAAAGAAATTAGGCTTACCAGCATTTCTTGGCTACCCATTAGAAATTAATTCCGCTATTGATAAGGTTAACGATCCCGAATACACGCAGGCTTTAGGTTTAGCGATTTGGGGTATGAAGCAGAGTGGTAGCAAGAAGTCCTTGCGTGATAATCCCTTCTCATCTACCAATCAAACTGTTCGTCGGGTACGTGATTGGTTTTCCTCTTTATTACCATAGAATAAATAATAATCATAAGAGCATATGTCAAAATTTATTGCTAAAAGCAAATCAATGGAAATAAAACCAGAAATAGAAACTTTTGCTAAAATAAAAGTTGTCGGTATTGGTGGTTCTGGCAGTTCGGCTGTTAATCGTATGATGAAAGTCGGGATTCGTGGTGTGGAATTTATTTCCGTCAACACTGATGCTCAGGATTTGTCCAGCAAAGATGCTCATAAAAAAATTCATATCGGTCGGAACACGACAAGAGGATTAGGCGCTGGTATGGATCCGGAGATTGGTATGAAATCAGCTGAGGAAAATAAAGAAGATATTCAAGCAGCCCTGCAAGACGCTGACATGGTCTTTATAACCGGCGGTATGGGTGGCGGTACTGGTTCTGGTGCTTCACCGATCGTGGCGCAAATCGCTAAAGAACTTGGTGCCTTAACAGTAGCTGTGGTAACCAGACCTTTTGCTTTCGAAGGCGCGCAAAGACGTAATATTTCCGAACGAGCTTTGGATAATTTAATTGATAAGGTTGATACTATTATTACCATCCCCAATGATCGCCTATTGCAAGTTATTGATAAAAAAACCTCATTATTAGAAGCTTTTCATGTTGTTGATGAAGTATTACGTCAGGGCGTACAAGGGATCTCCGAGCTGATCACGATCCCGGGCTTGATTAATGTGGACTTTGCTGACGTGCGGTCAATCATGAAGGATGCCGGCAGCGCTTTGATGGGTATTGGTCGTGCCAGTGGTGAGAATAGAGCCGTTGAGGCGGCAAAGCTAGCCATTGATAGTCCTTTGTTAGAGATGTCGATTAAAGGTGCCAAAGGAGTATTATTTACTATTACTGGCGATCCCAAATTATCAATGTTTGAAGTCAATACTGCCGCTGAAGTAATTACCTCATCGCTCGATCCCAATGCCCGAGTAATCTTTGGTGCGGTCATTGACGATCGGATGGACAACGAAGTTAAGATCACGGTGATTGCTACTGGTTTCAATACGATCAAGCAGATTGAAAGCATGAGTAATGTTAAGAGCTATACACCCAATCCGGTTGTAGAAAAATTTGAAGATATAGATAGTGATAAGAAGACCGATCGCAAACCAGATTTTTTCAAAAAAAAGGAAGAACCCAAGAAAAAAGTAGAGGAAAGTACTGATGAATTAGACATCCCTACTTTTATTAGAAAGAAAATGGGATAATGCACTGTCCAATTTGTCTATCAAAGAATACTAAAGTATTAGACTCGCGTTTAGTCGCCGATGGTTTAGCTATTCGTCGCCGTCGAGAATGTGAACGTTGTAATTATCGTTTCTCCACTTATGAAGAAATGGAAATTTTGAATTTAACAGTGATCAAAAGAGATGGTCGCCGTGAATCATATAGTCAAGAAAAATTGATTAAAGGCATTAAAAGAGCATTGGAAAAAAGACCGTATACCCAAGATGCTTTTAAAAAATTAATCAGTCAGATGGAGCGGGATATTCAAAAAAAACGTAAGGATGAGATTACTAGTAGTGATCTGGGTGAAATTGTGGTTCGTCATTTAAAGAAATTTGATCAGATCGCCTACGTTCGTTTTGCTTCAGTATATTATTCATTTAGTGATTTGACCTCATTTCAAAAAGCGGTGAGTAATTTAATTATTAAAAAGCAGAAAAGTAAAAAGAAATGAAAGACGAAAAAAATATTAATACCGAATTCTCCTTAGCCACAGTGGAAAGCAGATTGGATAGGATGGAGCGGGAGATCGAGAAAATCCGAAAGTATATTCTTTGGGGTCGAATAGTTGGCACCATTCAAGTACTATTAATTTTAGTGCCGATTATTATCGGATTATTAATTCTACCATCTTTATTAGGAAGCTTGAACAAAGTTGGTAGCGGAGCGTCAATATTGGATTTACAAAAATTGTTGCAGCAATATCAACAAATACCACTGAAAAAATAACTAAGCTATTCACGTATAATTAGTTGGGAGTATATTTTAAGTAAGATAATTATTTAAAATTTATGAATTTTTGGAAGACTGATCAGCAAAAAATAATTATTATCATATTAATCAGTTTAATCGCTGGTGGTATTGCCGGCGGGGCTACGGGTTTTGTGGCAGCAACTTATCTGCCAGCAGGATTTAATCAAATGTTTTCCCAAATTGGTTTGTCAACGCCCTGGCCACTGGCATCAATAAGTAGTAGTCAATCAGCAACTAAGAGTGAAAATCAAGAAGCTGTAGCACGAGTTACTGAGGAAAAACTATCAGTGGAGCGAGTGGTAGAGACAGCCGGACCAGCTGTGGTTTCCGTTATTGCGACGAAAGAAATATCACAACTTTATAATCAAATCGGGTCACTTTTTCCCTGGGAAGAATTTTTTTCTTCCCCCTTTGGATTTAATTGGAATGGCTGGCCCAATCAGCAACCACAGCAACCATCCAGCCCGCAACCAACCGAAAAAAAACAGGTTGGCGCTGGTACGGGTTTTATTATTTCCCATGACGGTATTATTCTCACCAACAAGCACGTTGTCGAGGATGAGCAAGCAACATACTCTGTTATTTTGGCTAATGGAAAAAAATATGAGGCTACTGTCCTAGGTCGTGATGCTTTTAATGATTTGGCTGTTATTAAGATTGCCGAAAAGAATTTACCAACTTTGCAGCTGGGTGACTCGGGAAAAATTAAAATTGGGGAAACGGTAGTGGCTATTGGTAATGCTTTGGGTGAATATAGTAATACCGTAACCACTGGTATTGTTTCTGGCTTGGGACGTGAAATTGAAGCTGGCAATGGCTTGTCTTCAGAAAAATTGGAAGGCGTGATCCAAACTGACGCGGCAATTAATCCCGGAAATTCTGGCGGCCCATTACTCAATCTTTATGGTCAAGTTATCGGTATCAATACGGCCGTTAATCAAGCGGGCCAACTAATCGGTTTTGCGATACCGATTAATACTGCTAAGCAAGTAGTGGATAGTGTTAATAAATATGGCAAAATTGTGCGACCATTTTTGGGAGTGCGGTATGTGATCCTCAACGATGCTATCGCTCAGCAGAATAAAATAGATTTTAATTATGGCGCTTTAATTATCCGTGGTCAAAATAGAGAGGAATTAGCCGTGATGCCGGGTAGTCCAGCCGATTTAGCTGGTTTGGTAGAAAATGATATTATTTTGGAAATTAACAATGTGAAGTTGGATCGGGAGTTATCTTTAGCCAAAGAAGTGGCTAAACATCAACCGGGCGATAAAATTACTTTGAAAGTATATCATCGTGGTCAAACCCAGGATGTGGTGGTACAATTAGCAGAATATAAATAATATGAAAATACTAATTGATCAAGCGCAACAACTACAGCAGCGAGTTCTTGAGCTCGGGAGGTTACTTTGACTTTGCTCGTAAAGAACAAGAGATTTTTCAACTAAAAAATATTTCTCAAGAACCTGCTTTCTGGCAAAACCAGAAAGAGGCATCTTTAACATTGCAACGATTGAGTAATTTGGAAAAAGAGTTAGCTAGTTGGCAAGAATTACAAAAGCAAATTACTGATTTACCACAGTTGATTACCGTTACTGAATCTGACGACAATCAAACTGAATTATTAACCATGATGGAGCAGTTAGAAAAAAGAATTAGTCAATGGGAGTTGCTTAGTCTGCTTAGTGGTAAATATGATCAAAGTAGCGTTATTATGAATATTTATGCTGGCGCCGGTGGCACCGAAGCGCAGGATTGGGCGGGAATGCTACTGCGAATGTATTTGCGTTTTGCAGAAATAAAAAATTGGTCGGTTAATATCATTGATAGTAGTCTGGGAGCGGAAATTGGTTACAAAAGTGTTACTTTGGAGATCGTTGGTGATTATGCTTATGGCTATTTGCAAGGCGAGGGTGGTGTTCATCGTTTAGTGCGCTTGTCACCATTTGACGCTGATCATGCTCGTCATACTTCTTTCGCTATGGTTCAGATCATGCCGGAATTAGCTAATGCCGATGCTCAAGTAGTGATCAATGATGAGGAGATTAGGATTGATACTTATCGAGCCTCAGGTAAGGGCGGTCAGAAAGTTAATAAAACCGAGTCTGCTGTTCGGGTTGTTCATTTACCGACCAGTATTACAGTCACTTGTCAGAACGAACGGTCGCAACAACAAAATAAAGAAACAGCCTTACGAATACTGAGAAGCAAGCTACAAGTATTAGCGGAATCGCAAAAGGAAGAAGAAAAAAAACTTATACGTGGCGAGTTAACAACAGCCGCTTGGGGTAATCAAATCCGATCTTATGTTTTGCACCCTTATAAAATGGTCAAAGACCACCGAACGAATTTAGAAAGCACTGAGCCACAAAAACTCTTGGACGGGGAACTTAATGATTATATTAGCTCTTATTTAAGATATAAAAGGATCAAGGAAAATGAAAAATAATTTATGGTACATTATTAAATACGGTTTTTTTGTTTTAATGTGGTTAACCATTATTTGGTTTTTGTCTGATCAGTCCAATCTCGCATTACCATTATCATCATTTTGGGATTTAATCATTCGCAAGATGGCACATTGGTTTTTTTATACAGTTCTCGGATTACTATTAGTTAAGTTGATTACGGGATATGTTTCTTGGTCTGTGGATAATTATCATCGTTATTTATTATTGGTGATGATTTTTTTTCTGGGTGTTTCTTTAGCGGCTTTTGATGAGATCCATCAATCATTTGTGGTTGGTCGGGTGGCCAGTATTTGGGATGTATTGATTGATAGTTGTGGTCTTTTTTTTGGGATTTGTTGGGGTGCGCGTTTACAAACTAATCGTTTAAGGCATAGTATTAGGGTTTTCTTGACGAAATAATTTTGTTATGCTAATTTAGGATATCAAGCAAAAAAATAGTTCATTAAATACGAGGTTATCATGCGTCAATGGCCGGTGAGAAAATGGTTAGGCGTACTATTATTATTAATGGTAGTAGCCATTGGTTTATGTCGTTTATTTATAGTTTTGGATCAAGGTCTGGAAAGTATTAAAGATTGTGTCAATCTGCTTTTATTATATGGCGTATTGGTACTATCATTCATTAATGCCAGTCAAATGATTAATAATAGGAATTGGCTGAACTTAAACGCTTGTTTAACGATATTGATCGTTATACTTTGGGTCTTTATGCGTTCGCTGGTTGATTTGAATTATGATTGGCACCATTGGTTAATATGGTTGTGGTTGCCACTTATTTTAATTGATATTGGCGAAAGCATTCGTACCGTAAAGTTATTTTAGTTATTTAAATTAAACAGGGTCTACTAAGGATCCTGTTTTTATGTTTAGAAAATACTCTTGTTTAATTGGCTTTATAGTTGGTTTAATTATTTGGCAACAACCCGGGTTAGGTGTGGCTATTTGTTTAAGTTTATTAGTTTTTTTATTAATTGAAGTTCGGAAGCTAATAGTAATTTTTTTTCTTATTGGCTTAAATATTGGTTTTTTACGGATGACGGCAGCCAATTATTATTGGCAGTCAGATACCAGTTTGTTAAATTCCCAAGTAAATGATTATCAAGGTTTGATTAGTCAAGTGCCAAGACAAACCACGGACGCCCAATGGTTGACTGTGAAATATACTATTAACAATCAATCAATTAAATTATTAATCAAGACCTCGCTCTATCCGGTTTATCAACGTGGGCAATTTATTAGTTGGCATGGCCAATATCAGCTTAATAGTGATAGTCAGCAGCAAGATTATGGTAACTATTTGCAAAGCCAAGGAGTCGTTGCCGTATTTTTTCAACCACCGATTAAACTACTAATATCGACGCCAACCAATAGTTGGCTCGATCAATTGAAAGAAAAAAGTATTAGTATTATTCAGCGTCAGATGATCGAACCAGAAAGCAGTATTATGGTCGCTTATTTTTTCGGTGCCGATGATTTAATACCACGGGCCTGGCAAGATCTTTATCGTCGCGTCGGTATTAGTCATGTCATCGCTATTTCCGGTATGCATATTATGATCATGGCTATGCTACTACAAAAGTTTTTGTTTTACTTTTTTTTATCCAAAAAAAGCAGTCAAATAATAACGATGATATTTTTAGTCTCCTATGTTTTGATGATTGGTAATCAAGCTTCGGCCCTACGCGCACTACTGATGTATGTAATTTTAACTATCGGACAAATGCTTTATCGTTCATCTCATAATTTTTACACCCTATTAATCGTTGCTGTTCTGACATTATTCTGGCAACCACTTTTACTATTTTATGATTTAGGTTGGCAACTTTCTTTTTTAGCCGTTGCTGGTTTGATGTTTTTAACCAAATATACTCAGCAAATATTTTTCAGTACTAGTACCGTTGCGCAAACACTGGCTGCGACCCTGGCGGCAATGATTATGACTGGTCCTTGGCTAGCTTATAAATTTGCCGGTTTTTCTTTTCTGGCACCCCTAGCTAATGTTTTAGTAATCCCAGCTTTTGATTTTCTCTTAAGTTTGGGTTTAATAAGTTTATTACTGAGTTTTTTGTGGCCGGCGTTAGGAACTGTATTACTCCAGATTTGTTGGCAAGTTATTCACCGAGTAAATGAAATTGTATTTTGGCTAGACAAACATCTTCAATTTTTTTGGTCGTTTAATCAGCCCAGCTTATTAATGGTAACGATTACTTATCTATTAATTTTATTATTTATAAACCGACTGTATATATTTTCTTTAATAAAAAAAAGCCAGTTGCGATGAACCGGCTTTAATAACTTTATTCAATTTGAATAACATGACGAAGTTTTTTATGGATAAATTCCATAACGTCCTTGTCGTCTTTGGCTGCAATAGTGGCTTTAATCGGAATGGTATTGAAGACGTGTACCTTGATGGGACTTTGTGGCACATTAATTTTCAGAGCAAGATTTTTTAGATCTCTTAAACTATAGCCTCGTGTTGTATCATCAGTGTTCAAAAGATGAATTTCGTTGACACCAACAACCTTTTTTACGGTTCCTGTAATCGGACTTGGGACGTTGTCGTGAACAAGGCGGAATGTGCACTCTTTTTCTGGTAAAGCAGTAATTGCTTCTTTCATTAAATAACCTCTAATTTTAGTGAAGAATAAAGTATTTATTTAGTAAGAACTGGTGATTAGTACAGTAGTATATAATTAATTATTTGTCAAGATGAAAAGGTAATGTGCACACACATATTGCACTTTCTAGTAAACTAGGGCTATATGTCAAAAACTA
>Ga0065182_1000478_pt1 | contig 17368 bp, 18 predicted proteins | sample CryGey02umfilter_2_FD_59208 | JGI IMG/M metagenome (GOLD analysis project Ga0065182, IMG submission 59208) | Groundwater microbial communities from aquifer in Utah, USA - Crystal Geyser 4/10/14 0.2 um filter (version 2) (version 2) | ecosystem: Environmental > Aquatic > Deep subsurface >...
ACCCGAAGACATATATTCATTTAAATAAAAAGACAAGGCTTTATCATCTTTTAACGATAAAAACAGCTCGTCTAGCTTCTTAAGCGTTTCAAGCGAGTGGCCCCAGACGTCTAAGTGATGATATCCTCCCTGTCTAACATTATGCATGACTGCCACTTGTGGGATGACGACCTCTAAAACACCATATTTGTCAAGAAGCCCTATATGGTGCCAGGCGCGTTCAGAGTTAAAGATCTTAAATAATTCGTCGCGAAGCCGCTCGCCTGCCACGGATTTCAGGCTCTCTTTCTTTTTCTTGATCAACGTAAGCGTGTGAGGCGATATCTTAAGGCCAAAAATAGCGCCAACACTAAAAGCCCGCAGTATCCGAAGAGGGTCATCGTCAAAGGAAGAGTCTGAAACTACACGAACAACTTTTCTGGCTATATCTCTTTGGGCGCCGTAAAGATCTAAAAGAACATTTTTAAGTAAAGGCAGGCGCCACGCGAGTGTATTTACCGTAAAATCCCTCTTTAAGAGATCCTCTTCTAGATCTTTACCTCTGAAGTCAACAAAATCAAGCGTTAGAACCTCTCCTTTTATCTTAACAACTACTCTGCTGCAGCCGTGTTCTTTATCCAATACGACAAAACCGGCTCTTAACTCTCGCGCCAGGCGGCGGCCAAAATCAATAGCGCCACGCATTAAAGTAAAATCAATGTCAAGCGGATCTTTTTGATAACCTATTATGGCATCACGCAAAAACCCTCCTACAAGATATATGTCTTTCTTTTCTTTCTTTGCCAGAGAAACAACAGCCAGGAATGGTTTTGATCGCAATATGGGATGATCTATACGCGGATAGGCCAATTACTCTCCCTGGTGAAAGACTTCGGCGCGCTTGATGACCTCAGCGTCTACAAAAATAGGCGCTTTTACGCGCACGGCCAAGGCGATGCTATCCGAAGGGCGGGCGTCAACTATGGCCCCGCCATTCTCTTCTCCTTTGCGGGCCAATACAAGCTTCGCGAAAAAAATTGAATCTTCCAGTTTATCTATGACGATCTTCTTTACCGTGCACCCTAATGCCTTTATTACCGTAACAAGCAGATCATGCGTCAATGGCCTTGGCGGAACAACTCCGCTGATCTCCATTTTTATCGCGTTCGCTTCCAAAAAACCGATGATGATAGGCAAAAGGCGCCCGCCGTTTTTTTCTTTCAGAACGATGATCTGGTCCTGCCTCTTTTCATCTATAATTATCTTATTTAATTCCATTTCCACAAAAGCCATTATTCCCCCGCCTTTTTCAACAATCCTTTTAATTCGCTCATAAACTGGTTGACATCTTTAAACTGCCTGTAAACAGATGCAAACCTCACATAAGCGACTTCATCCAGCAAAGCCAGCTTATCCATAAGCAGCGCCCCGATATCTTTTGAAAATACTTCTCTTTCAAACTTACGATATATCTCGCGCTCAACATTAGTTACGAGTTCCTCTATTATTTGAGATGAAATAGGCCTCTTTTCACAGGCCTTCTGGATCCCGTTTGATATTTTTTTTCTGTCAAAAGGCTGCCTACGGCCGTCTTTTTTTACTACAAGGAGCGGCATTTCTTCAACCACTTCATAGGTCGTGAACCTCTTGCCGCATCCTAAGCATTCACGCCTACGACGCACGCTTGAGCCTTCGGAACTGGCGCGCGAATCTATCACCTTATCGTCAACATGGCCACAGAATGGGCAATTCATGAACTTTAATTCTTTCGTATTTATTTGGATTTATAAGCTTTTAATTATGTTGTTCATCCGCTCGGCATTCGTAAAAAGTTTTCGAAAAAAGGCAAAAACAACTCGTCCGTCGGCTTTAGCCAGCCTGCCGGCAGGCAGGGACGGACTTTAGACAGTTTTTGCCAAAAACTTTTTCAAAAACTTTTTACTCATAACATGCCTTTTTATGCTACTGAATAACATAATCAAAATCTTATCCGTATTATTTACGAATTACTCTTAATTTTGCCTTATTCGGATTGTTCGACTTTCCTGACCTTTATCTTCGCTTCTCTTAAAAAGCTAAGCGCCATAGCATCGGGGTAAGAACCTGACATAACAACTTCTTTTATCCCGGCGTTAATGATCATCTTCGCGCAAATTATGCAAGGCTGATGCGTCACATACAATATGCTGTTCCTTAAAGACACACCGTGAAGTGAAGCCTGAAGCAGGACATTCTGTTCCGCGTGTAACCCGCGGCAGAGTTCGTGCCTCTCTCCCGAAGGTATCTTTAATTTCTCCCGCAGGCATCCGACTTGAGCGCAATGTTTAATACCGGAAGGCGTACCGTTATAACCTGTAGCGAGAATACGCCTGTCTTTAACAACAAGAGCGCCGACTTTACGCCTAAGGCACGTTGAGCGCTGTGATACAAGCGCTGCTATCTCCAAGAAATATTCATCCCAACCTGGCCTGCTATCTTTTTTTTTCATTGTTTTGGCATTGGGGTTAATTGTTTTAACAAATTGTTATACAAAGGAAACTCGCGTACCAAACCAGCCACCTTCTTTAAGGCGCTTTTCATAGAAGCCTCATCCCCGCGCGTTGATATGACATTAGCTATAATACCTGCTATCAGGCGCATTTCTGATACACCCATGCCACGGGTAGTAATCGCGGGGGTCCCTAATCTTAAGCCGCTAGTCAAAAACGGGCTTTGTTTATCGAACGGCACAAGATTTTTATTGACCGTTATCCTGGCGCGGTCCAACAAGATCGCCGCTTCTTTGCCAGATATCTGTTTATCAGTAAGATCAACCAATAATAAATGAGTATCTGTCCCTCCTGAGACGACGCGAAAACCGTTTTTAGCCATAGCGCCGGATAAAGCCGAGGCATTATCTACTATTCTTTTCTGATATTTCTTAAACTCAGGCGACAGCGCCTCCTTCAGCGCTACAGCCTTTGCCGCTATTACATGCATAAGCGGGCCGCCCTGGATACCCGGAAAAACAATACTATCTATCTTTTTCGCGAATTCTTTCTTGCATAATATCATACCACCCCTGGGGCCTCGCAGCGTCTTATGGGTCGTAGTGGTTACGAACTCAGCAAAAGGCACAGGTGAAGGATGTATGCCCGCGGCCACTAGGCCCGCGATATGCGCCATATCAACAAAAAGATACGCGCCTACGGAATCCGCTATTTCCCTGAATCTCTTAAAATCCAGTTCCCTCGGATACGCCGAAGCGCCTGCCAAGATCATCCGCGGTTTATACTGCTTAGCCAGCTCGGCAACTTGGTCATAATCAATTGTCTCAGTTTTAGGGCTCACGCCGTAAGGAATTATCTTATAGAACATACCCGAAAAATTATGAGGCAGGCCATGAGAAAGATGCCCTCCGCACGCCAAGTCCATAGCGAGGACCGTATCACCTAAATTGAGCGCCGCGAAATAAATGGCCATGTTTGCCTGCGTTCCGGAATGAGGCTGCACATTCGCGTGTTCGGCGCCAAAAAGTTCTTTAGCCCGCTCACGGGCCAAGGCCTCAACATCATCTACAAATTCACATCCACCGTACCAACGCGCATTAGGATACCCCTCGGCATATTTATTCGTAAGAACAGACCCCTGGGCCTCAAGAACAGCTTCAGACGTAAAATTTTCGCTGGCTATCAGCTCAATGTTGTTGTGCTGCCGCGCTAATTCACTGCATACAGCGCTATAGATCTCCGGATCTACTTTTTTCAAATGGCTCATTGTCGTGCGCATAACCTTTCTATCCTTTCTATCTTTTTTATCCTTCTTAAATGCCTGCCTCCCTCAAAAGCTGTATTAAGCCAGGCGTCTATCATTTTTTTAGCAGCAGGCGAAGTGACGAACAAAGCGCCTAAAACAAGCACATTGGCGTCATTATGCCGCCGTGATAAACGCGCGGCTTTAATATTATAACAAAGGGCCGCCCTCACATTTTTAAGTTTGTTCGCTACTATACAATTGCCAATACCGGTTTTACAGATCAGTATACCACGATGCGCTTTTCCAAAAGAAACGGCGCGCGCAACCTTATAAGCGGTATCCGGATAATCCATGGATCCCTGAGAAAATGTCCCGATATCTTCTATAAGTAAGCCTTGCTTGTTTAAATAATGTATTATTTTTTCTTTAAGTAAAAAACCCCCATGGTCGCAGCCTATTACGATCTTACTACGTGCACCAGTGTGGCTCATAGCGTATCTCCCAGTTTATCTATCGCGGTTCTTATCTTTAAAAATATTATCTTGTAAAATTCCTCGGATTTACCTATAGGATCCTGGATCTCGTCTTCATGAGTATCCAGTTTGATATACTCGCCTAAAAGATGCACGCGGCCAACAACAGTTGGAAACTGTTTGAGCAATTCTTCCTTGTGCCGCCGCTCCATCGCGAAAATAAGGTCTGCCTGATCCACTAATTCAGGAGAGACTTTCTGCGCGCGATGCGCTGAAGCATCAAGCCCGGCCTCGCTGACAAGTTTTTGCGTTTCGCGTGTCGGCCCCATGCCCAAAAAAGCAAACGTGCCTGCAGAGATCACATCAATATTCTGACGGCCCAAGTCAGAGACTTTCTTTCTCAATAAATATTCCGCCATGACGGAACGGCACGAGTTACCCGTGCATACAAAAAGAATGGTCTTGGAAGCCGCTACAGCCAACACTGCTTCTTTTTTCAAATACCCCTCCCGCAAAACAATAAAAGGCAAACGGCGCGCGTCCAGCACGGTTGATTCAACACCCAGCTCCGTAGGCCCTCCATCCAAAACCATATCCACGCGGCCGGCAAGCTCTTTTAAAGCGCTTTGGGCGTCGCGGGGCGCGGGATGGCCTGAAAGATTAGCTGAAGGCGCTATGACAGGAAAATCAACGCGGCTCAACAACCGAAGCGCCACATCATTTTTAGGTATCCTCAAGCCTACGGTCTTGTTGCCTGGAGCTGCTAATACTATCGTCAGAGGGCCAGGCCAAAACCGGCTCATCACTTTAAAGGCGCGCGGCAAAATATCAATCGCGTATTTACGAACATCTTTTTTATCGCTCAAATGTATAGAAAAATTTTTTTCAGCCGGCCTGTTTTTCAATTCTTTCAACCTCTCATAAGCTTTCTTATTAAGCAGGTTAACGGCAATACCATAAACGGTCTCCGTAGGAAAAACAATAAGGCCTCCGTCTTCCAAAAGCGTGGCTGCCTCATTAATAGCTCCCTGGTCTATGGCCTTCGGGTTGATCTTTACGACCTTAGTATTTATCAAGCCTTGATCCTTGTTTTTCTGATCAGAGCAGCCTGTTTATTACGAAAACTTTTTAGTTTTTTTGATATGTCACATGACTCCAGACCAAGAAGCGAAAGCGAAAAAAGCGCGGCATTGCTTGCGCCCGCGGAGCCTATGGCAAATGTAGCCACCGGAATGCCTGCCGGCATCTGCACAGTAGACAGTAGTGAATCAAGGCCCTTCAAGCTCTTAGTTTCAATAGGAACGCCTAGAACAGGCAAAGTGGTATGAGTTGCTACAACACCCGCGAGCGCTGCCGCGCCGCCAGCGCCGCAGATAAAAGCCTTAACACCTAATTCCTCCATCGCCACGATAAACGCTTCAAGGTCCTTCGGTGTCCTATGCGCGGATAACACTTTAGCAATAATAGGAATGTTAAAACTTTTTAATATATCCATCGCGCCTTGCATTGTCTCCAGATCAGAAATACTTCCCATAATAACCGCAATCTTCGGTTTCTTCATGTTTTATTCTCCTTGTGTGCGAACCTAACACCGGCGCAATCCAGAAAGGATAGGCCTTCCTAATACCACATAGAGTAAGGGTCTAATTCCATATAAAGGAAGGGCCCAATTTGCGCTGCCAAGCGCATGCCCGCGCATCCGCATGCGCGGTGCGCCGATTAGCGCCGGGTGCTATTTTTTTAGCGCGCGCCAACCAATATCTTTTCGGTAATGCATCTTGTCAAAATGGATTAGCTTGACCGCCTCATAAGCCTTAGAGGCCGCGGCTTTTATATCTTTACCGAGAGCCGTGACTCCCAGCACCCTTCCCCCATCGGTATAATATCTGCCGTCTGCCGTCTGCCCTCTGTCTTCTGTCTTTATAGTGCCCGCGTGAAAAACAACAACATCTTTTAATTTTGCCGCCTTTTCCAAACCGGTGATCACTTTTCCCTTCTCGTACTCGCCTGGATAACCGCCTGAGGCAACAACCACGCACACAGAAACCTTATCACTCCACTTTAGGCCGGGCTTTTTAGCCTCACCTATGGTCCAAAGCATCGCGCCAATAATATCAGATTCAAGACGGGCTAATACTGACTGAGTCTCAGGGTCTCCAAAACGCACGTTGAATTCCAAGACCTTAGGCCCGCTCTTTGTAATCATAATACCCGCGTAAAGAACGCCTCTATAGACAGCCCCATCATCGGACATTCCTTTTAATACCGGGCCGACTACATCTTCCATCACAATATTCAAAAGCTCTTCTGTCACAACAGGCGCAGGCGAATAAGCGCCCATGCCGCCTGTATTAGGGCCGCGATCCTCGTCAAAGATCCTCTTGTGGTCCTGGCTGGAAGCCAAGGAAACAGCTTCTTTACCATCAGTCAAAACTAATATAGAAGCTTCTTCGCCTTCTAAAAATTCTTCAATTATTATTGTTTCTCCAGCCCGGCCAAAAATTTTTTTGTCCTGCATATCAACCACTGTGCTTAAGGCTTCCTGCTCATCTTTGCAGATAACAACACCTTTGCCCGCAGCCAAACCATCCGCCTTTATCACTATAGGAAAAGACTCACAATTAGCGATAGCCTCATTTGCCTCATCAATACTCAGGCAAACAGCCGATGCCGCAGTAGGCACACCATGCTCTAACATCAGCCTCTTGGCAAAGGCCTTGCTTGCCTCAAGTTGCGCCGCTTTTTTAGATGGCCCAAAAGCCTTTAAACCTGCTTTCTGAAATTCGTCAACAATGCCCGCGGCCAAAGGCGCCTCAGGACCGACAACAGTTAAGCCTATCTTTTCCTTTTTCGCGAAAGAAAGAAGCCCTATAATATCATCCGCTTTAATAGAAACGCGCTCAGCTAAACTCGCTATACCGGCATTGCCCGGAGCGCAATAGATCTTTTTGACGCGATTAGACCGCGCTATCGACCAAACAAGCGCATGTTCTCTGCCACCCGAACCAATAACTAATATTTTCAAATACCACCTCTGTTCTGTTACATTTTCAGTCAGACTCAAAATGTAACAATTTACGCGAGCGCAACACCACCAACGCCGCTTACGATCTCCCCTATAATATGGGCTTTTAAACCGCATCTTGCCGCCTCGCGCACCACGTCCATCTTCAGCGCGTCGCGAACCACCAAGACCATACCGATCCCCATGTTAAATGTCTTGAACATATCTTTATCATCCATATTGCTACGATCCTGCAGCTCTTGAAATACCTCGGGCCTAGCCCAAGCATTTTTGTAGATAATCATTGTCATATTCTTAGGCACGGCGCGCTTCGCCTTATCATAAAATCCACCGCCGGTAATATGGGCCATTGCCTTAATACCAAAATTGCCGCTGTTGAATTTCTTGATAAGCTTTAAAACCGGCCTGACGTAAATACGCGTCGGCGTTAAAAACTCATCCGCCCGGCCGCGCAGTTCTTCGGGAGAGAATATTTTGCGCACAAGCGAAAAACCGTTGGAGTGCAGGCCGCTGGATCCAAGGCCTACGACCGCGTCACCCATCTTGACCCGGTGATGGCCTAAGATCTTGCTCTTTTCAACAAGGCCTACGCAAAAACCCGCCAGGTCATATTCACCTACCTTATACATCCCCGGCATCTCAGCAGTCTCTCCACCCACGAGGCTGCAATCAGCCTGCCGACAGCCTTCAACAATACCCTTAACTACGTCTTTTAGAACAACCATATCTATCTTGGCTGTCGCTATATAATCAAGGAAAAAAAGCGGCGCGGCACCCGAGCATAAAACGTCGTTAACGCTCATGGCCACAAGGTCTATGCCAACGGTATCATGAATTCCGGCGACAAAGGCAACTTTAAGTTTTGTGCCAACGCCATCGCAAGATGAAACAAGCACCGGCTCCTTACATTTACCATTTGCTACCTCAAAAAAAGCGCCGAACCCACCGATAGAGCCTAAGACACCCGCCCGATTGCTCTTTCTTGCCAAGCCTTTTATAGCGTCTACGAAGAGATTGGCTTTAGTAATATCCACGCCCGCTTTCTTATAATTTAAGCTCATGGTCTGCCTCTTTCTAGAATGTGCTTATTGGCCCCTGAAAATTTTATAGGGTAATGCCCTGTAAAACAAGCCGCGCAATACCTTTCTCGCGGCAGCTTGACAGAATTAAGCATACCTTTTAAAGATAAATATCCCACGCTGTCCGCTCCAAGGAATTTTGCTATCTCTTTCGTGGAATAACGATTGGCAAGAAGCTCTTCCTTTGAAGGAAAATCAATACCATAAAAACACGGGAACTTGTGCGGCGGGCAGGATATCCTCATGTGTACCTCTTTGGCGCCGGCTTCCCTGAAACTCTTGACCCTTATCCTTGACGTCGTACCACGGACTATGGAATCGTCAACTATAACAACACGTTTTCCACGCACAACATCGCGCAAAAGGTTAAATTTTACCTTCACGCCCAGGTCGCGGATCTGCTGAAGCGGCTGGATGAAAGTCCTGCCGACATAATGGTTCCTTATGACCCCCCACTCTAAAGGAATGCCCGATGCGTGGGAAAATCCTAATGCCGCTGAAGTCCCGGAATCAGGGATAGGCACTACAATATCGGCCTTGACCGGATACTCTAAAGCCAGTGTCTCACCCAGCTTCTTGCGCACGCAATGAACTACCTCGCCGAATATCATGGAATCGGGCCTGGCGAAATAAATATGTTCAAAAATACAATGCGCGCTCGCATTGGACTTCGGAGCAAAACGCACGGACTCAAGGCCTTCTTTTGTGATGATGACTATCTCCCCGGGTTCCACCTCCCTGACGAACTTTGCCTCAATAAGATCAAACGCGCACGTCTCTGACGCCAGACAAAAACTATTACCCTTCCTGCCTATGCAGAGAGGCCTGAAGCCATTGGGATCACGCACGCCGATAAGAGAGTCTTGCGTCAAAAGCACTAACGAATAAGCGCCTTTTATAAGCTTTAGGGCGACCCTGAGGCGCTCAACCATATCTTTGCTCCTGGAACGCGCCATCAGGTGAACTATCACTTCGCTGTCGCATGTCGTCTGAAATATGGAACCTGAACTTTCCAGGCTTTCCTTTAACTGGCGGCTGTTCACAAGATTGCCGTTATGCGCCACAGCCAGAGAATTACCGAGATAATCAACAAATAGAGGCTGAGCGTTCTTAACCAAGCTTGAGCCAGTAGTAGAATAACGCACGTGGCCGATACCCCTGTCTCCCTTAAGAGACTTTAAGTTATCCTGGTTAAAAACATCAGATACGAGGCCCATGTCCTTATGAAGATAGAGTTCTTCTGCGTCGCTTGTCACGATGCCGCAAGACTCCTCGCCTCTATGCTGCAGCGCGTAGAGCCCAAGATAAATAAGGTAACTGGCGTCAACACAACCAAAGACGCCGAACAAGCCGCAATAATGCTTTGGATATCCGCTATTTTCCATATTACTCCTCACAGATTAAATGAATATTTCAATAGATCCCGCTGGTTTAGCAAGTTTCTGACAATCCCCATTTATTTTTTAAAATAATTTACCGCGTTCAAAAATATCGGAAATCCGTCGCCATGCCTTTTTAAGCCTTCTCTCGTCCAACGAGGATGCTGCAAACTATCCAAGTGTCTTTCGGGATGAGGCATAAGGCCAAAGATACGGCCCGAAGGGTCACAAATGCCGGCGATACTGTCTACCGAACCATTCGGATTAACAGGATAATCACCGATATCCCCACGCTCGTCACAATATTGTAAAACTATCTGATCATTTTGTCTTAAACTATCCAACACAGCTTCGCTCTTTGGTATAAATTTACCTTCACCATGAGCTATGGGGAGATAAATTACGTTAGGTACACCTTTTGTCCATACGCATTTATTCGTCGCCGGACTTTTCAGATACACCCACCTATCCTGAAAAGACCCGCAGTCATTTCCGGAGAGAGTAACCTCCTGCATAAACGTGTCACTGCCAGGCAATAACCCTGCCTTAACCAATACCTGAAAACCGTTACAAATGCCTATCATTAATTTCCCGTCGCGCACAAAATCCTTTATTTCACCGAAAAGTTTGGTTTTTAACTCATTCGCCAGGACTTTACCGGCTGAGATATCATCGCCATAAGTAAAGCCTCCTGAGATAGCCATTATCTGATAAGAACTCAAGCGCCGCGCGCCCGAAACAAGCTGATTGATATGGACAAATTCAGTATCCGCGCCGGCGCTTTCAAACGCGAAAGCTGTCTCGCTGTCGCAATTAATACCAGCCGCTTTTAATATCAAAACTTTTGGCCTTATCATATTTTTTGTGATATCTTCTACTTTTTATTATAAAACTTATTTATGGCGTGGAGCGCGTCTTCTGGCGTATCCACGAGCGAAAAAAGGCTTAGGTCTTTTTCACCTATACATCCTTTGCGCAAGACCGTAGACATTATCCAATGAAGAAGCCCCTGCCAATAACGGCTCCCGACAAGGACAACCGGAAATTTTGGTATCCTTGCCGTCTGGATCAGATTAATAGACTCAAATAATTCATCCAGAGTCCCATAACCTCCAGGAAATATCACGAATGCCTTAGCATACCGCACGAACATCACCTTACGCACAAAAAAATAATGGAATTCAAGCAATGTTTTAACGTAAGGATTAGCCATTTGCTCAGTCGGGATATAAATATTTAGGCCAATAGAATCTCCTCCCGCCCTTTTGGCGCCTTTGTTAGCAGCCTCCATTATACTTGGGCCACCGCCGCTTATGACACCATAGCCTGCTTTGCTTAAAAGATAGGCCGTTTTTTCAGCGAGCTTATAATATTCGTCTTTTGGCCCTAAGCGCGCGGAACCAAATATGGAGACCGCGTTCTTAAACTTAGAAAGTTTCTTAAAGCCGTAGCTAAATTCATCGGCAATGCGGCTGACCCGTCTTTTTTCGTCTTCTTCAAAGACATCAAGCCTTTTATCAAAAAAATCCTTCTTTAACTTTTTTTGTTTTTTCATACGCTCCTTAAAGGAGATTGCCACGCCTCTTTAAGATCGCCTAAGGTAGATACAAGGCACGCGTTTCCCTTTGAACCAAAAACCTTCAACTCCTCAGAATCCGTAACACAACCTATCAGTCCCCATTCGGATCTTTGTAATATTTTTTCAAATGCCTTCTGATGGGCGCGCTCAACTTCAACCAAAAATCTTGAATTAGACTCAGAAAAAAGGATGAAATCATCCCTCCTGTCAATTTGGCGATATGGCGCTTCTTTTAAAAAGACATTCGCTCCCAGGCCTCCGGCAAAACTCATTTCAGCTATTGTGACACCAATACCGCCTTCCGAACAATCGTGCATGGAGCGCACCAATCCTTTAGCGCAGGCAAAAGAAAGCTTTTCCAGCCGCGCCTTTGACTTTTTAAGATCTACAATAGGGGCCTTGCCGCCTTTTATCTTTAAAATATCATAATAATGAGAGCCGCCCAACTCAGCCGCTGTCTGGCCCACTATATAAAGCAGGTTTCCGGGAGCCTTCAAATCCATGGTAACGGCGCGGCTGACATCTTCCATAATGCCAATAGCTGAAATAAGAAGCGTGCCCGGTATAGATACCGTCTTTTTGCCCACGGAAAATTCGTTGTATAAGCTGTCTTTGCCTGAGATAAAAGGCACGCCGAATCCTTTTGAGGCGTCATAACATCCGAATGCCGCGCGCACCAGGCTTCCAAGCCTGTCAGGCTTATCCGGATTGCCCCAGCAAAAGTTATCAAGGATAGCCGCTCCCTTTAAACTTGCGCCAACGCATATCAACTGCCTTAAGGATTCATCAACGCAGCTCGCGGCCATCCAATACGGATCAATATCTCCGTATCTGAAATTTATGCCATTTGAAACAACAATACCACGCAAAGAATTAAAAAGCGGCCTCACTACACAGGCATCAGACGGCCCGTCATTTGCTTCACCCACCAAAGGCTTGATAATTGTCCCTCCCTGTACCTCATGGTCATATTGACGTATGACCCACTCTTTAGAAGCAATATCAGGATGAGAAAGCAAAGCGCGCAACACCTCTGTCAGGTCTTTCTTTGGTTTAAAAACTCTTTCTTTAAGAGCGGGCTTTATCCATATGGCCTTTTTAGTTATGCCTGGCTGGCCATCGTGGAGAAAATCCATATTGATCTCACAAACGCGCTGTTTATTAAAAAATAGCTCCAATTTCTTAGTGTTAGTAAATGCTCCTATGCGCGTCGCTTCCACGTCTTCTTTTGTAAAGATCTCTAATAGCTCTTTTAATTTCTGCGGCTCTACAGCAAGGACCATGCGTTCCTGTGATTCTGATATCCAGATCTCGGTATAAGTAAGGCCGTGATATTTCAACGGCACGCTCTCTAAGTCTACCCGCGCGCCCATTGCCTGTCCCATTTCGCCGACAGCGCTTGATAAGCCGCCTGCCCCGCAATCCGTTATGGCGCGGTAAAGTCCCCGGTCGCGCGCCTGAAGTAAGCAGTCTAACATCTTTTTTTCTGTTATTGCATTGCCTATTTGCACAGCGCCCGAAGAAACGGTCTCCGATTCATGAGTCAACTCTCCTGAAGAAAAAGTCGCTCCATGGATACCGTCGCGGCCCGTCCTGCCTCCGACAACTACGATAACGTCGCCTGTCAGGCATTTCTTAAAAGACCGTTCTTTAGGTAAAATGCCCGCGGTGCCACAGTAAACAATAGGATTGCCTACGAAGCGTTCATCAAAGAGTACGGCGCCATTAACAGTAGGAATGCCCATCCTGTTGCCATAATCCCTGACGCCGCTTACAACACCTTTCATCACGCGCCTGGGGTGCAGTGTGCCTTTAGGAAGCTTAGCCGCAGAATAATTTAACGGCCCAAAACAAAATACGTCAGTGTTAAAAATAGGTTTAGCGCCCAAGCCCGTGCCCATAGGGTCGCGGATAACACCGCCAATGCCTGTATTAGCGCCGCCATAAGGCTCTAAAGCCGACGGATGATTATGCGTCTCAACTTTGAAACAAATATTGTACTTATCGTCAAACTTGATTATGCCGGCATTATCCTTAAAAACGGATACGCAATAATTTTTCTTGAGTTCTTTTGTGGCCCTCATTATGGTTGCTTTAAGAAGGTTACGGATGGCCTTATTGCCTATCTTTTTTATACCGGCGCCCTTTTCTTTATAATCTATAGTGCCACGAAACGTCTTGTGCCCGCAATGCTCGGACCACGTCTGAGCTATAGTCTCAAGTTCGCAGTCCGTGGGATCCCTCTTTAATTTCTTAAAATAGGCTTGTATCTGACGCATCTCATCTAAATTTAAAAAAAGCTGGCCCTGACGGCTCAACGTGAAGAGCTCTTTATCAGTTGCGCTTAATATATTGACTTTATTTAATCGGAATTTGTAGCCCGGAAGGCTGGAAAAATCATAAAGGCTGTGTTCGTCTTCCGACAAGACAGACTGAATAAGTTTGTTGTAAAGCAATTTATCGGCTATCTTTAAAAGCGCTTCTCCTGGCAAACTACCCTTAAAAAGATACCTCTTTGCTGTGCGCACCGATACAACGGATGTAATGCCTAAGTCGCGTATGCCTTTTAGCGCTGACTCCTCAACGGGGTCCATAACGCCAGGTTTATAAATGATCTGCAAAGAGGCGAAACCTTCCGGAATAACTGGCGCCTGAGCATCCGAATAAAGCTCGTACTCCTGGACAACGCTGTCTATCAACAAGCCTTTAGCTATTGTGTGGGCTTGGTGTTCTGAGAACGAACCCTGCAGAAAATAGACATGCCTTATGCGCGCGTCTTCCAACTCTCCAAAGCCTAGTTCTATTACCTCGTTCTTAAGGCCTTCAGAAACCGGATCAAACACGCCTTCTTTATCTTTTACTTCAATGCGCCAATACATGGATAACTAACCTTGGTAGGGCTCAAAAATCACTAAAACGACAGGAATTTACCCTGTTAGAAATAAGACGCAACGGGCGTCTGACGATCACCTTTGGCAACCTATTTCTAACGGGATTTACTATAGCAGAAACTGATCGCTAAATCAACCTCAAACACAATACCTAGGGAAAACTTTGAGCGGCCTGCATACCTGTGGTGAAATCGTATTGGCATCTCCTTAAATACAAGGCCCGCTTTCAGCGCGAGATATTTTATCTCCACCTGGGACACAAAACCTTTTGAACCTATATTTAAAAAATCGACGCGTTTCAACACTCCCGCCTTAAAACAATTAAAACCGCTGGTCATATCATTGATCCACGTCCTTAATTTTTTTCCAATATAAAAATTAACAAGCCTGCTTACCAGGTATCTGGCCCTTCCAAGGCCCGCGGCATAACGCGAACCCACAACCCGATCGGCATGTTCAAGGTCGCGCAAAAGGCGAGGTATTTCCAGAGGGTCGTGAAAGCCATCCGCGTCCATGGTTATCACCGTGTCGTAACCATTTTTTAGCGCGAATTCAAAACCCGCCTTATAGCAACAGGCTAGGCCATGGCCAGGTAAAGGATTAACAATGACTTTTACGCTAGGAGAAAACGCCGATACTTTTTTAACTATGGAAAACGTCTGGCCGCAAGAATGATCGTCAACGACCAGAATATCAAGAGTATTGTTACCTAAAGACAGGGCCTTATCTAATAAACTGTGGGTGGCGGCCTATTCATTGAAGGCGGGGACAATGATAATGTTTCTCATCTAATTTATTCAAGGCCCAAATTCTTGAATATAGCGGGGATATGCCTCAAATAGAACTTGATGTCAAAGCACGCCTCGATCTCGCTTGCTGATAAGACGCGCTTGACCTTTGGGTCGCTCAACAAGGCTGTTTTAAAATCCTTATTCATGGAAGATGCCTCAAAAGCGTTCTTTTGAACAATATCATAAGCAATAGGCCTGGCCAAACCCTTGCTCATTAATTCCAAAAGGACTCGTTGAGAATAGATGAGGCCGCGGGTATTTCCAAGATTGATAAGCATATTTTTAGTATTAACGTTCAGGCCGTCAACGACTTCAATAAATTGATTAAGTATATAATCTAAAATAAGCGTTGAATCGGGAAGAATGACCCTTTCCACTGATGAATGACTGATATCCCGTTCATGCCAGAGCGCCATATTCTCAATCTCGGCTAAGGCATTTGAACGAAGCAAACGCGCAAGACCGCATATCCTCTCGCACATGACAGGATTACGTTTATGCGGCATAGCCGAAGACCCCTTTTGTCCTTTGCCAAAAGGCTCTTCAACCTCCATAACCTCAGTTCTTTGAAGATGCCTTATCTCCGTCGCGAACCTCTCCAACGACGCGCCGGTGATGGCTATGCGCGTCATACAGGCCGCGTGCCTATCGCGGGGTATGACCTGAGTTGAACCATATGAAATACCAAGTCCTAATTTCTCACATACATATTTTTCTATTTCAGGTGCAATGTTCGTATACGTGCCGATGGTGCCCGAAAGTTTTCCGACCGCTATGAGCTTTTGCGCCTCTTTCAAGCTCTCAAGATCACGGCGCGTTTCATCATACCAAAGCGCTGCTTTTAAACCGAATGTAGTAGGCTCAGCATGAACACCATGCGTGCGGCCTACGCACGGCGTGCTTTTATATTTCTTAGCAAGCTTAACCAAACTGGATAACAATCTTTCAACATCATCTATAAGAATATCAAATGCCTGAGCCATCTGAAGCGCTAAAGTAGTATCCAAGATATCATTAGACGTAAGGCCCATGTGGATATACTTTGCGTCTTGGCCTACGCTCTCTGAAAGATTATTGACGAAAGCCACAACATCGTGCCGGGTCTTTTCCTCAAGCTCTTTTATCTTCTCAATATCGATCTTAGCCCTGGCTTTAATGGCGGTCAACGACTTCGAAGGTATCTTACCTAATTTAAACCACCCCTCGCAAGACAAAAGCTCTATCTGAAGCATCTTTTCAAATTTGCTCTCTTCGCTCCAGACTTTAAGCATCTTTGGCAACGTATACCGTTCTATCATAATTCACCTCTTAGGCTAATATAACAAAGATAGGCCTCTTAGTCAATCTACCCTGCCCTTTACGTCTATGACACCTCCATCTTCTCTTTCCGTATGAGTTTTCAAAGCAAAGAGCGCCGCTAAAAGCACCAAGGCCCCAAGATAGATAATAAATAGGACCCTGATAATGAGAGGCAGGACAAAAAACAGGAACAACAATCCAAATACTAAACTCTGGGCAAAAACATACTTCAGGATAAAATAAACAACTGACGCTCCTATAAAAAACAAAAAAAGCGCCGTTGAAAACAATAAAAAACTCCCCACGCCATTTAGTTTGGCATGGGGAGAACCAAACGAAGAATATAAAATTCTCATGCTTTCTTAGAACAAAAGTATACTAGACAATGTAAGAAAAAACGAAATAAAAAGAAGGATCAAACCAAACGCGCGCGGATGCTTCAAAAGCGCCTCGCTTAAATTCCGCCTCTGATTAAGCATTTTATCCAGCGCGTCGGTTGAAAAATCTTTATCCAGCTTCTTTTCAAGCTTAGAGACCGCGCTGGGTATAAGCAATACGCCTATAGCTACAGCCAAGCCGATAACCCCTGCTAACAGATTAAATATACGTAAAAAGCTAAGTTCTTCCATTCTTACCTCCTTGTGTAGAAGACACAACACCGGCGCAATCCAGAAAGGATGGGCCTTCCTAATTCCATATAAAGAAAGGGCCCAATACCATTAAGCGCCGGGTGTTAATTATCTTCATTTTAATACTTAACCAGCGAAGAGTCAAGAAGTAGCCATTTCATCTTAAAAGGACAATGCCCAAAAGTATACAACCAAGGCCCATAGACTTGACCATAGTGATCTTCTCTCCAAGTATAAGTATGCCCATAATAAAAGATATCAAAGGATAGGCGCCGGCAATAGGCACGATCTTAGACACATCGCCATTTTTTAATCCGTGGTAAAAAAAGAGCTGGCCTAAGAAATTGGCCGTAAAACCTCCACCTACGATAAAAGCAATATATTTAATAGGCGTCTTGGAAAGTTCCGTTAAAATAGCTGGCTTCATTGATAACAAAACCACAGCGCCAAAAGACACGGCCAGTCACCTGACAAAAATACCTGCCGCGGGCGTTAGCCTTGATAATCCC
>Ga0065182_1000490_pt1 | contig 17184 bp, 18 predicted proteins | sample CryGey02umfilter_2_FD_59208 | JGI IMG/M metagenome (GOLD analysis project Ga0065182, IMG submission 59208) | Groundwater microbial communities from aquifer in Utah, USA - Crystal Geyser 4/10/14 0.2 um filter (version 2) (version 2) | ecosystem: Environmental > Aquatic > Deep subsurface >...
CCTTGGTCTCGCCGCTGACAATTAAAATAGGGGCCGTTAGGCCCCGTTCGCGCAATTGCTGACAAATAATAAAGCCCGACAAGTCGGGCAGATTGAGATCGAGCATAATAATGTCGTAATCGTTGTTGTCACACTTGTAGATGGCCAGTTTGCCGCTGGCGGCCATGTCTACGTTGTAATTACTCTGTAGCGCCTGCGCCAGGGCAGTGGCGATGCGACGGTCATCTTCGACTAAAAGGACTTTCGGTAACTGCATAACGCTCATTATCACGCACCAACATTAAAAAATCATTAAATCTTGATTTTCCGCAATCATAGCATAATGTTGTAATTATGTCGAGTAGTTTTCTAAATAAATGTCAGCTGGCGGTTTTGTAGCGGGACTGGGCTTCGTGCCAGTTGACGATGTGCCACCAGGCCTTGATGTAGTCGGCGCGTTTGTAGGTGTAATCTAGGTAGTAGGCGTGTTCCCAGACGTCGAGGCCGAGCAGGGGCGCAGAGCCGCCGCTGTTGAGCGGTGAATCCTGATTGGGCGTGGTAACAATCGACAGATCGGGTTGCAGCCAGACCCAGCCGCTACCAAAGACGCCCAGCGCCTTATCGCCAAAGGCATCCATAAAGCCCTGAAAATCGCCGTATTTGGCCTTGAGGGCGTCGCCTAAGGTGCCTCCGGGCTCTGTGCCGCCGTCGGGCGACATGAACTTCCAGAACAGACTATGGTTGTAATGGCCGCCGCCGTGGTTGCGGACTACGCCGCGCACCGCCTCGGGCACGTTGTCCAGATTGCTGATAAGTTCTTCCAGGCTCTCGCCGGCCAACTCGGGAGCCTGTTCGATAGCCCCATTCAGTTTATCGACATAGGTTTGATGGTGCTTGCTGTGGTGCAACTCCATGATGTCTTTACTGATGTATTTGCCAAAAACATCGTAGCTATAATCTAAATCCGGTAGTGTGAACATCTGCCCTCCTGGTTAACCACTATATTTTAGCAGGTCGGGCCACTGAGTTTCGGTTTCCTCGCGGCCGATAATATGGATCAGCGCACCAAGATCTTTGATTACCAGGCGGTGTTGATCATCGTAAGCGATGACATCCTTCTTCTGAAAACGGCTAAAGGCTCGCCCGAACGTCTCGCGGGTCATGTTTATTGAGTGAGCCATGTCCTCGTGGGTGATATTGGCATTAATAACCAGGCCGGCGTCGGTTCTGCTACCAAAGCGGTTGGCCAGGGACAGTAGTCGGTAGGCACAGCGCTCCCGGGCGTCGGAATAGAGCAGATTATCGATCCGCCCGGCATAGCGCAGGTAGCGTTTCACCATCTCCTCCAGAAGCTCAAAAGTGATGTCGCGGTCATCGTTAACCAGATCCATAAAGGCCTTTTTTGTCACCACCCGAATTGTAACCGGCGACAGCGCTCCATAATAAACCTCACGCATATGGCCGCGAAAGATCCAGATCATCGGAAAAAAGTCGCCCGGCCCGAAAAAGTGTGTCACGTGCTCGTCGCCCTGTTTGGTCAGCGAATAAATCTTGACCAGCCCGGATTCAATCAGGTAAACGCCTTGCGGCTCATCGCCGGCTCGGAGAATCACCTCGTGCTTCTGGTATTGCAGTAGCCGACCGGACTGGAAAAGAGCCTTAAGTTTCTCCGATTGGACAACTTGCGGCATAGGAATTATCACGCTCCTTAGGTGTCTGGAAGTATATACCCCTGAGGCAAGCAAGGCAACAACCTGTTGCCCGAGACACCGAAGCAGTCGATGTATGCATGTTACAATTTACTACCTAAACAGGAGCAAGTTATGCCTGAACAAGATCCAAATAGTGCCGCTAACGGAGAGCCGATCGTCACAGACCCTCAGTCTGTTGGCAGTAAAGCCTTAGAAGGTGCTATCCAAGCGGCTCCTGGGTCTATACCACAGGTTGAACGTAGACATGCTCTTGACCGCCCATTAGATAAGTTTGATCCTGATAATCCGCCAGAGACCTTACAGGACTAAGCCTAGCCCTGTAAACTGAAGCGCTTTTAAACGTGCTTTGGTATGATGGTAGATATGCCGCGCCAGAAGTTGTCAGAATACCGGGCCAAAACCATTATTTCTAAAGCCCTCGAACTGCCTTACAAGGGCTGGTCTGTCGATATCGAGGCGCCCTTACCTGCCCAACTACAGTCAGCCATTGAGGCAGGCGGCACTTTCGCCCTAAAAGTGGATCAAGGTGTTAAAGGTCGCTTTAATCAGGGGCTGGTGGCGCTCAATGTCAAAGCCGCCGATCTGGTCGAGGCCGCCGAACAGCTGAAGTCTAAAGGCTATCAGTGGCTGATTGTAGAACCGATGGCCGAACATGCTCCGGGCGACGAGCGTTATATAAGTTTTATGTCTGATCGGCTGGGAGTAATGCTCCAGTTTTCGGCCAGCGGCGGGGTTGATATCGAAAAGCAAGCCAGCAGCCTTCAGCAAGTTCGCGTCAATGATGCGACTGATTGGGAACAGTTAGCCCAGAAAACGGCTATTAACAGCCGGCAATTGCAACAGCTGACCCAGGCGTTCCTGGATAATTACTTTGCCTTTATGGAGATCAACCCTTATTTGGCCAGTGAGAATGGCTTACAAATCCTGGACTCGGCCGTTGAGGTCGATGATGCGGCGGCCTTTTTTGTGGATAGTTGGCAGATAGATGATTTCCGTAGCCACAGCGGACACGATCAAACTCCCGAAGAGGCGGTTGTTAAAGAGCTGGATGACAATTCTCCGGCCTCGCTTAAACTTAGCGTGCTGGAACCGAATGGCAGCATATTCTTACTGTTGTCCGGCGGCGGTGCCAGCGTGGTGGTGGCCGACGAAGTTTACAACCAGGGCTACGGCAAACAACTTGCCAACTATGGTGAGTACAGCGGCAATCCCAACGCCGAGGAAACCTATATATACACCAAGCAGTTACTGCAGTTACTTCTGAAGTCCCAGGCCTCTCGCAAGGTGCTGTTTATCGGTGGCGCGGTGGCTAATTTTACAGATGTTAATAAAACCTTCGCCGGTGTCATCAAGGCCATCGACGAAGTCGCCGATAAATTACAGGCCGCCGGTGTCAAAATTTTTGTCCGCCGCGGCGGCCCAAACCAGGAAGCCGGCTTGGCCAACATGGAAGTCGCCTTAGCTAAACACGGTCTGCTAGGTGCTGTGCATGATCCGGACGTACCGTTAACGGATGCCGTTAAAGAGGCTCTGCAGGAGGTGGATCATGAGTAAAGAGCTGGATCTGCAAAACCTGGAACCGGTCATTATAAGTTTAGGGTCGCATCCGGGGATCATCCAGTCGATGCTCGATTACAATTATTGTCTGGGTCATAGCGCACCCAATTTAGTGGCCATTGTCAGCGCTGGCCGTAAACAGGAGCGGTTTTTTTGGGGGCATGATGAAATTATGGTGCCGGTCTACGCCAAACTTGCCAAAGTACCGGAACAACTGCGCCAACAAGCCACCGGTCTATTAAACGTACAGTCGGCGCGGCGTGTGCTGGCCAGCATGACAGAAACGTTTGAACTACTGCCTAATTTACAGGTCGCCAATATCTTTGCCGAGCAGGTTCCCGAGGTTCACGCCCTGCAGGTTGCGGCCTTGGCCGAGCAACACGATGTGCTTGTGGCCGGGCCGGCGTCGGTTGGGTTGCTGGTTCCTGGGGTCATGAAACTTGGCGCCATCGGCGGCACGCAATATCCGCAACTGGTGGCCGCCAATATCTTCTCTGGCGGCGACACGGCGGTAATCTCTACCTCGGGCGGCATGGTGAACGAGCTGATACACACTGTTACCGGGGCCGGCTTGGGGGTTTCTTTTGCGCTGGCGCTCGGCGGCGATCGCAATCCGATCACCACACCTGCCCAGGCCTTTCTGCTGGCCGAAAGCGATCAGCGAACCAGGCAGATTGTCTACTTTGGCGAACTGGGCGGCGACGACGAGTATATCCTAGCCGACCTCATGAAGAGCGGCAAGGTCACTAAGCCGGTCATCGCCTATATAGCCGGAACCGTCGCCGGGTTATTCGATCAGCCGCCGCAATTTGGACATGCTAAAGCCATGGCCGCTAACCAAAGCGAGAGTGCCCAAGCCAAAAAGGAGGCTTTGCGGACAGCCGGCGCCAAGGTAATGGATGTATTCGGTGAACTGGCTACCGATTTATCAGCCCAGGCCGAAACCGGTAGCCATCAGGCCAAACCACATCGGCCAATTAAACAAAGGAGTAAAGCTATGATTGTCAGTCGTATTTCAGGTGATATTAACGGCGGCGTGCACCTGTTAGGCAAAGAGTTGTTGAGCGTTGTAAATGAGAATAGTCTGGCCGGACTGGACATCTCCTTACTGCTCGGACAGCAGATTACCTCACCAAAAGTCATCGAATTCAGTGATTATATCCTACGCTTGCTAGCGGATCACGGTCCTTACGTTTCGGGAGCCGTGAATACCATAGTAGCCGCCCGGGCCGGTAAGGATCTGGCCTCCAGTTTAACGGCCGGCCTACTGACCATCGGTCCGCGGTTTGGCGGCGCTGTTAACGCCGCCGCCGACGCCTGGCTGGAAGGCGCAGGCAGTGACACCGAGCCAAAAGCCTTCGTAGCCGGGTTCACCGCCAATGGCGGCATCATTCCCGGCATCGGACATAAAAAATACCGGATTGACACGCCCGACCCCCGGGTCAAGGCCTTAACAGAGCAGTTTTCTAACAATAGTAACGGTGACCGCTATCTAAAATTTGCCCAGGGAGTCGAAGCAGTTACAACCTCTAAAAAGGCTAACCTGATCCTCAATGTCGATGGAACTATCGCCGCCATGCTGCTCGATATACTAGAGTCAGAGCTGGACTACAGCCCGGATAAACTTCGTGAACTGGTCGACATAGAATTTTTTAACGCTATCTTTATATTGAGCCGGTCAGCCGGTTTAATGGCTCATTACCTGGATCAGCGCCGCCACGATGAGGGGTTGTTGCGCCTGGGCGAAGACGACATCACCTATATACCTTCATGAGTAGAGATTTATTCGGTACCGATGGTGTTCGCGGCCTGGCCGGAGACTATCCGCTGGATCATGACGGGGCGGTGCGCATCGGCATGGCCGTGGGCACACATTTTGCCGAGCCCGGTCAGCGCGTAGTTATGGGTTGTGACCCGCGGGAATCCTCGGCCGGACTGATAAAAGCTCTTACCGAAGGGCTCAACAAGGCCGGCGTTCATGTGACATTCGCCGGCGTTCTGCCAACCCCCGGTTTAGCTTATCTGACTCGTCAGGGCGATGAATTCGTAGTCGGCGTTATGGTGACCGCCAGCCACAATCCGCGCCAGTACAACGGCGTTAAGGTGTTTACTGCCAAAGGAGGTAAATTAAATGATGCCACCGAGGCCACCCTTAACAAGTTAATTGTCGATGGCTGCCCCGAGCGCGACGGCGGGCTGGCAGACGATAACGACCAATTAGTCGGTGATTATGAAAACTTCTTGGTGGCAAGTGCCGACGGGCTCAAACTTGATGGTGTTAATCTGGCGATTGATAGCGCCAACGGTGCCGGTTCCGGCCTGGCCGAGCGGGTGTTTACGCGCCTGGGTGCCACAGTAACGTCATTATCCGATGCTCCGGACGGCCAAAACATCAACGAGAGCTGTGGAGCCACCAATACCAAGGCCTTAGCGGCCAGGGTAGTGGCCGATAAACTCGATATGGGCATCGCTCTGGACGGTGACGCCGATCGGGTAATGTTGATTGATGGCCAAGGCCGCCTACTTACTGGCGATCACATCATGTACATCCTGGCAGTCTGCGGCAATCTCAAGGGTGTGGTGGTAACCGTTATGACCAATCTGGGGGTAGAGAATGCCCTGCGCGACCATGGTGTAGAAGTGGAACGTTCCGATGTCGGCGACCGCTACGTACTGGAAGAACTCGGTAAAACCGGCTATCATCTGGGCGGCGAGCAGGCCGGACACATAATCCTGCCCGATCTGTTAGCCACCGGTGATGGCATGCTGGCCGCCGTTCAAACCGTCAAGGCTGTGGCCGCCTCGGGACACAGCCTGGCTCAGTGGTTTGATGACATACCGATCCTGCCCCAGGCACTGGTAAATATTAAGCTGACCGACAAGTCGCGTCTGGCGTCGCCAGAAGTGCAGGCCTTCATTACTGAACAAGTTAATCAATTGGGAGACAATGGCCGCTTACTGATTCGGCCATCGGGTACCGAACCACTGGCTCGTGTTATGGTTGAAGCCCCGGATGCCCAGACTCTGGCCGAACAGATCGCCGCCAAACTCGAGGAGCTGTTATGAGCCACGCTTTCCCGAGTAGCTTTTCGGATATCGCGCGTCCGCTGTCGCCCGATCAGTTGAGCGAGACTGCCCGCCAGGATATTGAGCGTTTAGCCGAGCAGGGCTACGAGATCCACTTTGGCCTGACACCGGAGTACGCTGAGGCGATTATAAATATGGCGCTAGAACTGGCGATTCGTGAGTATTGCCCCAATGATTCCGGCAAGCGCTTTGCCAGCCAGGAGGCCACAAAAGACTGGCTGTCCAAAGAGCGGGCTACTTTCCTGCTATTTAAGCGCAATGCCGGCGGTCTGCAATTGGCCGGTTACGGCTGGGTGGGTTCAGGTACCAGCTTGCATGTACCCGGCGGCGAAACGACTTTCGCGCTTCGCATCGGTGAAATCGGCCAGGGGCAGGGCTTGGCAACGCCTTTCGCCCGCCTAATCGTGCTGGGTTCGGCATCGTTGTACGGCGCCAGAAATATGTGGCTGGAAACCTGGCAGTCCAATGGCGGAGCAGTTCACGTTTATCACAAAATCGGTTTTGTAGACGTTGACCAAGAGGCCGGCGAGCGTCCAACCGCTAACGGCGAAACCGTAGCCGATACCCGGCTGTTCATGTCACTCCCCGACAGCCAGCTTTCGAACTAGAAAAAGTGCGTCAGACCGCTGTATAGCGCTGTGCCGGCAGCAATCTCTACTGCTATACCGCCAGAGCCGATCAATATCCCGGCAAAAACAACCAGTGCGTCCTCCAGGATAATCCCCAGTGACATTACCACCACGCCGAGTGCCGGCAGGGTGTCCAGCCCGGAGAACGGCGGCGCCACAAAGGCCGCCACGGTGAAGATCAGAATCAGCAGAGCGGTTACAGAAACCACTGGTCGTAACACCAAAAAGCCACTCCAGCGCCGGCGCGACAGGCGCTCAAACCAGGTTATAACACCAATCAGCTTCTGAGCCGCCTTGCCCTGCATCACTTTGCCCATATCGGTTTTCAGCCAGCGCTTGGGTAGCCAGATGGTTTTGCGGCCGATTATAAGCTCCAGACTGAGTAACATGGCTATGAGTTCGGTAACATGGGTTACGCCACCGGTGGGAATCGGCAGTGCCGGCAGGGCCAGCAACAGCAGAAAAGTGATGGCAAACGACTTTTCGGCAAAGACATCGTTAAAAGCCGCCAAGGTCTTGTCGTTTTCGGCCTTTAGCCACTGTTTGAGCTCATGGCTTAGGGTCGGTTGCGGTTTAAGTTTGCGGTGGGGCATATCAACTATCTTATCACTACATACCCAGTGCATACTCTAAGCCTAACGAGTATGCAGTAACGGGAAGCCACGTATAATATAACTATGAAACCAGCCACACTCAGCGGCATCGTTGTTCAATTCCAAGGTAATGGCCGTAAACTCGGTTACCCTACCGCCAACCTAGCCATCGAGACCGATCTGCAAGACGGTGTCTATTTTGGTTTTGCCGATCTGGCAGGGTATAAGCACCACCCGGCGCTGATTTTTGTGGGTACGCCCACCACTATGGGCGATAACGTCCGCCGGGTGGAGGCCCACCTGCTCGATATCCCCGATGAGGATTACTATGGTGAACGCTTAAAAGTGATACTCAGTCATTATCACCGTCCGAACCAGACTTTTAAAAACACAGAGGGTCTATTAAAAGCTATGTTAAATGATGAGACTACAATAAGGGGGTGGCTGAGCTAGTCCCACGGAAATATAATCGCACCAGTTTCTTCGCTCAGATAAAAATCGGGTTTTACTTCTGAATCGGGCAGAACATATATAGCGGCAGTGCGAACGTTCGCTCCCTTGGATTTCAGATATTTGAGTGCTGTTTGTAAACTTTTACCGGTTTCCAAAATATCTTCCACTAAAAGCACATTCTGTCCGGATAGATCGTCTGTAATTTGGGTTGCTAGACTTCTTACGTCACCCTGCTTTTTAACAGTCAAAACATAGGTGGTGTTTATCGCCGAGCGTGTCAATTGCCGATTCAACTTCTTGCCGATTCATATTTAGTAGCGGTAGTAGTCGGACTTAAGCGGTCCGTCGACTGACACGCCGAGGTATTTCGCCTGGTCGGGAGTCAGCTTGGTAAGGTGAGCACCCAGAGCCTCAACATGCAGGGCGCCAACTTTCTCATCGAGCTCTTTGGGCAGGCGGTGGACGCCGATTTCGTAGGAATCCTTGGTGAACAGTTCTATCTGCCCTAACACCTGGTTGGAGAATGAGCAGGACATGACAAACGATGGATGCCCGGTGGCGTTGCCCAGGTTCACCAGCCGACCCTCCGACAGGATGATGATCCGGCGCTTATTGGGCAGGGTGTAAACATCAACCAGCGGCTTAACGGTATCTTTCTTGACGCCGGCCAGTTCGTTGAGCTGTTTCATCTGAATTTCGTGGTCGAAGTGGCCGATGTTGCAGACTATAGCGGTGTCTTTCATGGTCTGCATGTGGTCGATGGTAATGATGTCCTTACAGCCGGTAGCAGTCACAAAGATATCGCCGATCGGGGCAGCCTGCTCCATAGTAACCACTTCGTAACCTTCCATTAAGGCCTGCAGGGCACAGATGGGGTCGATTTCGGTGATCAGTACCCGGGCACCGAAGTTGCGCAGTGACTGAGCACTGCCCTTGCCGACATCGCCGTAACCGGCCACTACGGCAACCTTGCCGGCGATCATTATGTCGGTGGCGCGCTTGATGCCGTCCATCAGCGATTCGCGGCAACCGTAGAGGTTGTCGAACTTAGACTTGGTAACACTGTCGTTGATGTTAATGGCCGGCAGTTTGAGCGAGCCTTCTTTGAAGAAGCGGTCGAGTTGCATAACACCGGTGGTGGTTTCTTCGGTAACACCCTTAATATCATCTAACAGGTGGGGGTGTTTGTCGTGTACCAGGGCGGTCATGTCGCCGCCGTCGTCGAGCAATATGTTGGGACCTTGGCCATCAGGGAACTTCAGAGTCTGCTCCACGCACCACCAGTATTTGTCCTCGGTTTCGCCCTTCCAGGCAAACACCGGCGTACCGGCGGCGGCCAGAGCGGCGGCGGCCTGGTCTTGAGTCGAAAAAATGTTGCAGGATGACCAGCGCACGCTGGCACCCAGTGCCTGAAGAGTTTCTACTAATACAGCCGTTTGGACGGTCATGTGGATCGAACCGGCTATACGCGCCCCTTTCAGGGGCTGAGCAGCGCCGAATTCTTTGCGCAGAGCCATCAGGCCGGGCATTTCGCTTTCGGCCAGGGTTATTTCTTTGCGGCCCCACTCGGCCAGTTTGATGTCTTTAACTTTGTAGTCTGATGAAGCCATATTAAAGTTCGATCTCCTCATTAAAATTATCTTTATAACGCCCGACGACATCGCCGGTAGAAAACTTGACCTGCGTGCCATGCTTTTCAACTACGAACGAAGCAACCACCGCACCCAATTTCCCGCACTTTTCCAGATCCCATTGTCGCAAATAGCCGTACAAAAAGCCAGCCCGGTAGGCGTCACCGGCACCGGTGGGATCAACCACTTCGCGCGGCTTGGCAATGCCGACCTGCAGGGGTTTGGCCACCGCCGTACCCTCTATCAGTGAGCCGTTGGTGCCCAGAGTTGTGATCAGTACCGGCACTTGATTTTTCAGGTCATCAACGCTGATTTCCAGCCGATCGCACAGGCTACCGATCTCGTAATCGTTAGCTACCACTACTAGCGCGCCGCCAATACCCTTTTTGAGATCGGTGGTCGGATCAACGGTTTGCTGGCCGGGATCATAAGCATAAGGTACGGCTAAAGTCTGGCATTCTTCTACCTGGCGATTCATAGCCTTGGGGTCATGAGCCGAGATGACCGCCAAAGCCGACTGGCCCTGCCAGGGCTTAAAGCTCAAAGACTGGCTATCGGCCATGGCACCCGGATAAAAACCGCCCACCTGGCTACCCTCGCTGTCGGTGATCACATTGAACGAAGCTGTTGGCAGTTTGCTGATATGAACGTCCGAAGCATCCACGCCGACCGACTCCAGCAGTTTTATATAATCGGCCGCGTCACTGCCAACTGAGCCCAAAAGTACGGGTTCTTCGCCTAGCAAAGCTAGATTGTAGGCGATATTTGCACCCACGCCGCCTTGCGAATTTTCTAACTTATCCAGCAGGGGAGCCAAGGATAAAACGTGCAGTTTGTCGGGCTTGATAAGATCGCGGTAACGCCCAGTAAAGTTCATGATCCGATCGATGGCGATACTGCCGCTGATAATAACCTGGGGTTTACTCATTCCAAACCATTTTACTACAACTCACTTAACCAGCTTATCGCGTACCCCGTCAAAACAGGCCACATTGCTGTCCAGATCATCGGTGTATTGCACCATCCAGACTCGGGCGCCCGTAAATTCCTGCTTGCAGTACTTCGATAAGGCGGTATCATCTGCGGTGGAACGGGGCGCCATAGTCGGCACCCATGCCGGATGATTATTAATCCAGCCGCCGGTTGCCACACCCCAAAAATACGGAGTGGAATAAAAGCCAACCGTGCCCACGCCAGCGTCCGTCAAAGCAGACATCATACCCTTTAGGAACTGTACATTTCGACCTTTATCCGAAGACCAGGTATTGGCGGGTTCGACGTCGATCCACCACGAACCAAAACTAACTAACGCTTGACCCCCCCGGGAGACCGCGTATTTTATGTCATATTGACCGGCCTTGTAGCCATAATTAAAGGCGTAACAGTCACCGGTCTTTTGCTTGCAGGGGCCACTGGCGCGCTCTCCGTTATAACCGCTGTTGACATAAACGGCTACCCGGCTAAAACGCAGAGCCTGTTTCTTAAAGCAAGGGTTCTTTGTCATCACCTTGCCATGATTGACGCCTACAATACCCAGGTCGCCGCCAAACGTCTTGAGATCTTTAGGCTTGCACTGAGGATAAGACACGTCGACCAGGCGGTTGCTGGTAGCGGCGTGACCCGCAACAATAAGGTAGACTCCGATCAGGCCAACGCCGACCATTACCAACAAAGGAGCTACATAATGTGCCAAGCCGTGGCTATTGAGTTTTTTGAGAGTCATTTGTGTTATTAATTACGCTAGTGATTATAATACACCTCTCATCCGTATGCTAACGTTAATACATGCCCTTATTTCGTAAATCAAAGGAACCGGCTCGTACCGGCGGCGCCCTGGTGGCCGATTTTGAGTCGGCTATCAACAATATTGCTACCGCTCAGACGGCTAAATACGTGGCCCGCCAAACCGAACAGCAAACCATGCAAACCCTGAACCAGGTCTCTGCCCAAAGCAACGCTGTCTACGTTACACCTCAGGACATTGCACCCGATGTTCAGACCGAAATTGCCCGCGCCAGCCTGGACGCCCACCTCAAAAAGGCTCAGGCCGCCCAAATAGACGCCTTTGCAGAACAGCAACTGGCCGAAACCGAACAGGCCGACAAAAAGGACTACATCGGTAAAAAAGTAAAAGTTACGATTATCGACAAGCCGTTCAAACCGGTAGAATCATACTGGTTTAATGATCGCACCGGCCAGTATGATCAGGGGAATGTTAGTTTTGGCAGCGTCAAAGGTCTCATCCAGGATTTATCGTTCCGCAAAAACCTGATTGTTATCAAACCAACCCTACGCTCGCGAATAATAATGCCAAAGCGCAAATTTCTTTTCATCTATGTCATCAACCCCGAAACACTCAAACCCGCAGTTGATCTAGCACTTGTATAGACCGGTTTGGCCGGGCAAGGTACACTAAGGGCAATATGTTGCAACGCATTTCCAAGACCGAACTGATTCAGGTTCAAGCGGCTCTTCTGGTGGCTATCGCCTTGCAGTTTGTGGCCTTAAAGGTCAGCAGTGAGCTGTTGCCCGGATCACAGTTTGTGATCGTGGTGATCGAGCTGGCTCTGGCGGTTCTGCTGGGCTTTACTGCCCGGGTCCGGCACTCGCGGCTACACAATCTGCACCACCTTATGTCGGTAGTGCTACTGGCTCTGATTTCGCTGGCCAACATCAGCGCCCTGATATTCGTACTGCATTCGCTGATTGTTAATCACATTCCTACCGGTGGCGAACAGTTGTTGGTATCGGCCATTGCCATTTTTATTACCAACATCATTGTTTACGCGCTTTGGTATTGGGAGATAGACAGCCCCGGCCTTACCGGCCGCCGCTGGTCCAAGCACGACAAAGATTTTCAGTTCACCCAGCAGGATCTGGCCGCTGAATTTCCGGGTTGGCAACCCCAATTCGGCGATTATTTATTCCTGGCCATTACCAACGCCGTCAACTTTGCCCCGGCCGAAACCCGGCCGCTAAGCCAGCAGGCTAAGGCACTGATGGCCTCTCAGTCATTGGTATCGGTATTTACGCTGGCGCTGGTGATTGCCCGCTCGGTCAGTATTCTCGGCTCTTAGAGCGAGGAAGCGTCAATCGCCATAAAGACGCCGCTAATTTTGCCGGAACTATTGAAGGTGAATGACACAACGTAGTTATTGGCTGATTTGCCAACCACGGCGTCGGCCGGGAAGTAGGTGGCATATGATCCGGATCCCCAGGCGGTCAGCGTGGCGGCTGTTGTTTGACCGCCGCCAGGGCTTCTTCGCCGTCTTCGGCTTCCACCACTTGGTAATTACTTTCGCCACGCAGGGCGTCTTTGTAAATCTGCCGGAACGGCAACTCGTCGTCTACCAGTAAAATGACTTTAGGTTGCTCGGTTTGATGCAGTGTATGGTTATCTCATCGATAGTTAGCAGGTACTGGCGCTGTTTGTCAGTCAGCGGGCCGGTAATGCCCTGGATCATATTCTCAACGTAGCCTTGTATCTCGCCGACCGGTGTTTTTAGCTGGTGCGACGCCAGGGTCACAAAGTTAGTCTTGAGCTGTTGAATTTTTTTGGTAGAGGTGGCGTCTTCAAAAACGTTGGTGCCGCCAATGGTCCGGCCGTGTAGCCTGATCAATGAAAAAGAACTTATAAAAGGGAAGAGGCTGCCATCCTTCCGGGAGAAATAGTACTTACTCATATGTTTAACCTCGGGGGTCTGGCGCTCTGGCGGGGCATTCAGCATCTGTAGCAAGGGATGTTCCTCGGCCTTTACCCGTCGACCGTTTTCGTCTAACAGCGGCAGTATGTCATCAAGGTTGGCGCCAATAACTTCTTTGCGCTCCCAGCCGGTTAGCTCCTCAAAATTGTCGTTGACCATCTTTATGGTAGTCTGCATATCAACAGCCACCAGGGCGGCTCCCATGGTTTTAATAATGGCATCGGTTTCGGCTCTCTGGGCTGATAAAACCCGCAGTTCAATCGACAGCTCGGTGCGTTCACGAATAAAGCGGGCTACAAAATCGATGATGGCCGTAATTGTCAGTAACATGGCCGGCACAAAAAGCAGAGTTTGCACCAGGTAGTTGGTGTTGGCATGAAGCTGAGGGGCAATAATACCCTGCGACACAACAATACCTTTGTAGTCCAGGATTAGCAGCAGGTCGTAGGCCAGTGCGGCCGACAGACCGGTAGCATAGATGGCCCGCCGCCCAAGCAGGGTACCGGACATAATTATCGGGATGATGTAGAGCATTACGACGCTGTTTTCGATGCCGCCGTTATAGTGAACGGCACAGCTCATAATAAAGATATCGAGACCCAGCTGGCAGATTGCCAGGGCTCGGTAGGCGCCGTACGATCGCTTGCGTGATGCGCTAACCGCCAGGAAAATAACATTAAAGATCAGGGCAAACAGCACAATGCCCAGATTCTGTGCTTCTGGCTGTTTTTCTTGATTACCGCGCCAGTGCACCCCTTATGCCAAAAATCAGATAGCGATTTAACTACAGCTTGACATCCTGCCGAGTATAATAGGGCCATGGCTCAGGTGACCCCGCATCCCGAAGATCAGCACAAATCTCATCGTTCCAATTGGCTGAGGGCGGCCGTGCTGGGCGTTAATGATGGCATTGTTTCCACCTCCAGCCTGATGATAGGTGTTTCGGCGGCTTCTACCAGCCGTTCGGCGGTGCTAACGGCCGGAATCGCCGGCCTGGCGGCCGGGGCGCTGTCTATGGCAGTTGGCGAGTACGTGTCGGTAAGCTCGCAAAGAGATTCGGAACGTGCCGACATCGCCATTGAGACCCGATCTTTGGCCGACAATCCGGATGAAGAGCTTCAAGAGTTGGCCCAGATTTATGAAAGCAGGGGTCTCAAGCCCCAGCTGGCGCTACAGGTGGCTCAGCAGTTGCACGATCACGATGCCGTGGCCGCTCACGCCCGCGACGAACTGGGAATCGATCACGAAGCCCTGGCTAATCCCCTGCAAGCCTCGCTGGCCTCGGCCGTAGCCTTCTCATTTGGCGCCGTGGTGCCGATCCTGGCAACTATATTAGTCACCGGCTCCGGTCACAGCTGGAGCATTGTAGTGGCTTCGCTGGTGGCGCTGGCGATTTCCGGAGCCATTGGTGCCTACATAGGCGGCGGCCACAAGTTGCGCGCCGCCTCACGCGTCTTTATCGGTGGCGGCCTGGCCATGGCTATTACGGCGTTTATCGGTCATCTGATCGGGCCGGCGCTATAATATGCATACCTATTCCGTTACAAATAATCAGCAATTAACGCCAACCACGTTGCTGGTAACGCTCAAAAATACCGAACCCAGTCGGCCTTTTGATTTTCAGCCCGGGCAATACGCGGCCATCAGTTTTTTCCGCCGCCGCCGGCCAACAGCAGCACGCTGCTTCTCAATAGTCAGCTCGCCGACCAATCCGGATATTTTACAGTTCAGCATGCGCACCAAAGGCCGTTTTACCCGGGCACTGGCCGGCGCCCAGCCCGGCGATGTCGTAAAGGTAAGGGGGCCGTTTGGTGGTTTTGTGTTTGATCCGGCCAGCGAGCCGGAGGTGGTGTTGCTGGCCGGTGGCATCGGCATAACACCTTTCATGAGTATGATTCGATACGCCGCCGCAACCCGTCTGGCCAATCGGGTGACCCTGCTTTTTAGCTGTGCCAGTCAGGATGACGTGCCGTTTGGCGACGAATTACGTGAGCTGGAGCGTCAGAATTCTAATTTCAGGGCCGTTTTTGTCATCAGCCAAGAGCCGGTTGATAAGCTGGCTGGCGAAAGAGTGGCTAGTGGCCGGATCAACGCCGACATTATCGCTAAGGCCAGCGCCGGCCTGGTTCGCCGGCCAACCTATTTTATTTGTGGCCCACAACCGTTCATGCGAGCAATGAACAAACTGTTGCATGCTCAAGGCGTTGACGGCCACCGTGTTATGACCGAAGCCTTCAGCCAGGGGCCAAACCACCAGACCGGCAAAATCCGCAGTTGGCCGTTTAACATCTACTTTTTGGGAGCCGCCAGTCTGGCCATCGGCAGTTTTGTAGTCATGGTAGCCGATCTGCTAAAAACCCTGCCGGCAACCAGCGCCAGCGCTACCAACAACGTAACTGCCAGCAGTCTTACGAATTCACGCCAGGCCGATCTGGACTCCCTGGTGAACAGTCTGCCGGAAACAGCCAATACTGCTCCGTCCTCGGCCGCCGCCGTAGCTACCGCCAGTCAGCCCACCACTACCACTGTCTCTACAAGTACGGCACCTAAGCCCACACCGGTCGCCGCCCCCCGGTGTACCACCACCGCCAGCGGGGTAACGACGTGCAATTAAAGCAACGGGCCGAAACCAATCTGGCACTGGGCAGTGACGTCACGCTCACGGTGGTCAGTACAGCCGAAGAGCAGCAGGTAACCGAACTATTCCAGAGTTTATGGCGCGATATCTATGTTTTTGAACGTCGCTTCAGCCGCTTTCTGCCAATGAGCGAGCTGTCGGTGTTCAATCGCTCGGCCGGCATGCAAATGGCGGTGACGCCGGAATTCAGGAACATGCTGTTGGCGGCAAAACAGCTCGGCGAGCAAACCGAGGGGCTGTTCAGCCCGTTCATACTACCGGCACTGCAGAAAGCCGGTTACACCAGATCATTCGTAGAGCACTACAAAAATGACCGGCACGACGACTACTCCGATCGGCAGGTGGCCAGGGTGCGCGACCTGAAGATTAACCAGATAACCGCCGCCATACCGCCCAACAGTGCCCTGGACTTCGGCGGCTGTGGCAAGGGTTATCTGGCCGATCAGCTAGCTCGAGCGATGCCCGACTGGGTGCAGGGCTTTTGGATTTCACTGGGTGGCGACATTGTAGCCGCCGGTCATGACGTGGCCGGCCAGCCCTTTAAAGTTGATATCCAAAGTGCCGCTAATCTCGCCAAGCTTAGCCCGTGGTCGGTTAAGGGTTCTCGGCGCCAGTTTGCAGTCGCAACTTCGGGCACCGGCGTGCGCCATGGCATTAAAAAGGGCAGTAAATGGCACCATATTATTGATCCTCGCACCTTGAAGCCGTCCGAAACCGATGTACAGCTGGCGACTGTTTACGCCCCCGTGGCCTTACAGGTCGATGTACTGGCCTCCTGTGCCGTTTTATTGGGGTCTGAAAAAGCAGTACCATACTTGCGCCAGCACGGTGTTAAGGCGGCGCTACTGCAGTGTGTTGACGCCGACGGACAGCGGTTCGAAACACGATTCGGCCCGGCAATTCAGGCCAGCCATCAGCTGGAGGCCAAAGCCCATGCGTAGGCTAGTGTTATTAACGGCCATGCTGTTGGCGGTGCTGGCCGGCGACTTGTTTTTTGCCCAGCCAGCACTGGCAGAGGGCGGTTCGAGCAATATCGTCGTTCAGACCATCCCCGGCCCGACGGTGGCCCAAAAATTTACCGAGCGCGCCAAATCATCGTGGCCCTGGTACCTGGTAAGAGGCTCTGGCATGGTAGCCGCCGCCGCTCTGGTAATTCTGCTGTTGTCGGGCATCGGCCAGGTTACCGGCTATACCTTCCGCT
>Ga0065182_1000502_pt1 | contig 16990 bp, 29 predicted proteins | sample CryGey02umfilter_2_FD_59208 | JGI IMG/M metagenome (GOLD analysis project Ga0065182, IMG submission 59208) | Groundwater microbial communities from aquifer in Utah, USA - Crystal Geyser 4/10/14 0.2 um filter (version 2) (version 2) | ecosystem: Environmental > Aquatic > Deep subsurface >...
GTAAGCGATTTCATCCGCCATATTCACCAATTGAGCCTCCAAAGAAGGCATGGCGGAACTCTCGGAGAGAGGATTGTCGTAAGTGGTTCGATGTTTAATGAGCCCGTCAATCACTTCAAAACTGAGGTTGAGGCCGGGATGTTCAACATGTTTTTGTTCAAGAATTTCAACAATACGACGACTCTGCTCATTGTGCTCAAAGCGATCGCCATACTCTTGCATAAGAACGTGCATTTCATCCTGCCCCGCATGACCAAACGGAGTATGCCCAAGATCGTGAGCAAGTGCGATCGCCTCTGTCAAATCCTCGTTTAAATTAAGGGTGCGAGCCATATCACGACTGAGCTGTGCCACCTCCATAGAATGAACTAAGCGAGAACGGTAGTGATCCCCATAATGTGCCACAAAAACCTGTGTCTTTCCTTTTAGGCGACGAAAAGCTTTGGTGTGAATGATACGATCACGATCGCGCTGAAAACAAGTACGATAAGGATCATCGGATTCCGGATACTGACGCCCCTTGGATTGAGTGCTTTTGATAGCGTAAGAAGCAAGCGCGCGCCCCTCCTGTTCTTCGAATTGTTGACGGGTTAATAACATGTAGTAACGATAATAATTAACTTCTTATGCACTGTAGCACTGCCTCACACTGAATCAAGGCTGGCTCACCAATTCCACCGTACGTGTCGGAAAAGCAATCGTGATATTTGCTTCATCAAAAGCGGATTTCATAGCCTTGATCGCCTCGTGCATCATTTCAAAATGAGCGGAGCGGTTACTGGCCTGCAAAATGAGTTTAAAATTTACATTGGAATCGCCAAATTCATAAAAGCGCACCACGGGCTTATAGGTCGCCACCCCAAAACGTTTGTCTTTCTGAAGTTCACGCCCCACTTTTAAAGCGATCTTTTCGACTTTATCCAAACGGCTGTTATAGGCCACTCCGCAGGGGACAAGAAAATCCATTTTACTCTGAGGTTCGTTAAAATTAGTGATCATGCTTTCCGCCAATTTGGAATTGGGAATCATGACAAGGTTATTGTTCCATAATCGGATCACCGTATTGCGCCATCCTATTTTTTCAACAGTACCGCTCAAACCATCACCAATTTGGATATAATCATCTTTTTCAATAAAACCATCCGAAACAATTGTGAGACCGGAAAAATAATTGGAAAGCGTTGGCTGAAGAGCCAGGCCGACTGCCAAGCCGCCAATGCCAAAACTGGCGATCAAGGGGCTTACCGCCAAGCCAAAAACCTGAAAAGCAAAAATCAATGCCATAAAATAAATCATGGCATTTACTATCTTGCGCAAAGTAATCAAAAAAGCGCCGCGTTTTTTAGTCGTTTTATAACGATGCTCAACCCAGCCAAGAAGAGTGTTACTCAGACCGATAGCCAGCATCACTAAAAGTAAAATAGCCATTAATTTTACAACAATCAAAAGCATATCATGATACGACGACAAAAAAGTGACTTGCAATAGCGCGAAATAAAAACCGCCGATAATGATTCCCCAATAAAAAGGACGCTCAATTACAGCAATCAGTTGATCGTCCATCTTGGTTTTAGTCTTGGCTGTGAGATGAGAAAGAACGGCTTGAAATATAAAAAGAATGAACCGGGCTCCGGCCAACGTAATCAACAGAGTGAGAAGAAAATTAAACGTATTCTGATACTGATCGTAAAAAGTCAAAAAGACGTCCATAACCTTTATATTTTAATGACAAAGTAAGTACTTTTAGGGTAACATAATGACAGTGTCGAAACAACGGAATGAAAGAGTGATGCCATCTTAAAAAACGCATTAGCCCATGAGCCAAATGAATAAACTTGAAATCCGTCGGCAGATCATCCACATATTATACGGACCACTCCTTGTGATGTTGTACGAAAAGGCTTTTTTGAATGAAAAAATATTATTGGGGCTCATTCTCATCGGAGCGGGAACTTCCTACATGATCAAACGGAAACAATTGAATGTTGTGGCACGCGTTCTTTCGTTTTTTGAACGTGATCATCATATGGAAAATTTTCCGGGACGCGGGATTTTATTTTTTACCATCGGCGCTTTTTTATCGTTGATTCTTTTTGATAAATCCATCGCTTACGCCAGTATTTTGATGTTGAGTGCGGGGGACGCGATTAGCAATTTAACGGGACGTCATTTTGGACGCATAAAAACACGGCTAAACCCCAAAAAATACATTGAAGGAACGATTCTGGGTATTTTATTTTCCATCCCCATCGCATACTATTTTGTTTCCAATATCATCGCGGCATCTGTAGCGTCCTCTATCGCGATGTTTCTGGAGATTCCGAACATTCGGTTATTTGGGTTTGAAATCGACGACAATTTAATCATTCCATTGGCCGCCGGATTCACATTAAGTTTATTCACGTAAAAAAAATGAACAATCAAACCTTTGGAAAGAGAGGGGAAGAAGTCGCCAGAGAATTTCTGAAAAAGAAGGAGTACGAAATATTGGCAACTAATTTTCAAAAACAGTCCGGCGAAATCGACATCATCGCTAAAAAGAATGGAGAATATGTTTTTGTGGAAGTAAAAACAAGACAGGGGCTGAATTACGGATATCCCGAAGAAGCCGTGACTCCGGAAAAAATCAACCGCATAATAGAAACAGGCCTTCAGTGGCTGGAGGAGAATGATATTGAAACAGAAAATTACCGCATTGATGTGATCGCGATTGAAACCAATAACGGAAAATCCAAAATCACTCATTTGGAAAATGTAAGCATAGATTAAATCCCTACTTTTTGTAGACATGAAATCAAAACAAAAAAATAAAATGGTCTTCGGTCTCAGCCTCATTCTGGCAGGAGCTGTTTATGTGTGGTTCTTTCCGCTAAACAAAGGAACTTTTGAACTGAATACCGACCTGGAAGGATACCGCGTGCTGATGGATGGGGAAGAATTGCTGTGTACGTATGATCCATGCAACACACGGCTAAAAACAGGGGAGCATTTATTGCTTATTCAGAAAGAGGGATATACAACCATCTCCGAAAACATTTGGATAGACCGGGGAAAAGTAACCCAAGTGAAGCCACCACTCAAACGGATCTACATCCTAAAAAAAAGTGAAACAACGCCTCAGGACAATAAAAAACCGTCACGGGCTATTCCGGACGCATTTGGAAAAAAGGCACTTGCTTACGTCTGGAACGAAGCGCAGACACGCTTGATTTTTCTGGATAAAACGGATGAACGGATAAAAATAGGGAACGAACAGAAAGTGAAACCCATCGCACTACTAAAAAACATAACCCCCCCACTCCATTTTTACTGGTCATCGAATGAAAAATGGCTCCTCGCTCAAAAAAACAATGAACTTTATTTCATTGATATAATAAAGAGTACACGACATAAAAAAATCCTCGACTTTGAACCCCAAAACATCACCTGGGGACCGGGAGAAATGTTGATGTTGAATAAGGGAAATGAACTGTTCCATGTCGGCTTCGAAAACCAAACCGTGGAACCGGCAAATATGGAAATAAACCTCTCACAAAGCGTATGGAGCGACGATGAGACATTGCTTTATTTTGTATCCTCACCGGAAAAAACAAAGACCGAAATAAAGACATACAACCCCGGAACCAACACCATGATCACCCTAACGGTTAAATTTGATTTAGTGGTTAGCCGAATAGAATTCGATAAAACAAATAAAACCGCCTATTTCAAAACGGATGATAACGAATGGTATGAATTGAAGTTATAGAAAAAACAACCATCAAACCGGATGCAGGAAAAGGGGAAACGATATCTGGGAAACACACTAACGTTTAGCCCACTGTGGAGCACGACGCGCACGTTTAAGACCGAATTTCTTACGTTCTTTAATGCGTGAATCACGAGTGATCAAACCCGCTTTTTTAAGAACGGCGCGTAAAGCGGGATCATATTCAAGGAGCGCCTTGGCAACTCCATGACGAACCGCATCGGACTGAGCACTAATACCACCTCCAATCACAAAAACGGTAATATCGAATGTTTTTTGTAGACTGGTTAATTTTAGAGGAGAAAGGATGTTTCCGATCAAAGTTCCGAAAAAATACTCATCCATCGTATGCCCATTAACATTAAAATCCCCCTTTCCGCCTTCGTACAAACGCACATTGGCTATCGCGGTTTTACGTTTGCCATTCGCGTAATAATAACGACCATCACGCTTAGGGAAAATTAACTGAGCTTCTTTTTCAACGATGTCTTCTTTAGTAACAGGCATATTAAAATTTAAAAGTTAAGGATAGTAGGATTTTGACCGGCATGAGGGTGCTCGGAACCCGGATAGATCATCAATCTTTCCAGGAAATGTTTTCTTAAACGGTTTTTAGGCAACATTCCGGAAACTGCCTCTTCAATAACACGCTTTGGGTTCTTTTCGCGAACCTCCTTGAAGGGTTTTCGGCGAAGATGCCCCAAATAACCCGTATGATGAATATATTCTTTTTTCTCTTCCTTTCCTCCGGTCAACTGGACTTTATTGGCGTTAATAACAACGACATAATCCCCCATGTCCATATGAGGTGTAAAAATAGGCTTGTTCTTGCCACGAATAATATTAGCAATCTCGGTAGCAATACGGCCAAGTGTTTTACCTTCCGCGTCGACCAGATACCATTTTTTATCGGCCTTCACTTCGACCTTCGGTATAAAAGTTTTAAATGACATAGAATCGAATGAGTTATATTAATTCAATTTGCATGATTCGAGCGGAATCACCAGCGCGAAACCCTTTGTGAGTCAGACGTAAAAACCCGGAATTGCGATCTTTATAGCGTTCTAACAATTCCTGAGTGACTTTTTTAGTCGCGTTTTCATCAAGAAAAAATTGATTCAGCTCACGAATGGCGGTAGAAAGCTCTTTTTTCTTGGCAAAAGTAATCATCTTTTCAACAAGAGGACGAACAAGCTTTGCCTTAGCCTCGGTTGTTTTTACTTTTTCATAAAGAATCACTGAAGTGGCCAAGTTTCTTAACATAGCATTCAGGTGATTAGCCTTCCTATTGATACGTGTTGATTTAACTTGATGTCGCATAAGAAATAGTTAACTAAAAACCATAAAAAATTATAAACCTCCATCGTCGGAAAGCTTCAAGCCACGAGTGGCCAACGCTTCTTCAACTTCGGTCATCGCCTTTTTACCGAAACCACGAAAATTACCCATTTGCCCCTCGGAACATTTAACCAATTGTTCAATAGAACCGATACCGGCATTGATAAGCGCATTCAACGTGCGTGGTGAAAAATTCAGGATTTCAATAGGGGTATAGGTTTCTTTTTTGGACTCTTCCTGCTCCTCATCACGTTCTTTTTCTTTCACGGTCTGAAAATCACTACGGAAATCAGGTTCGATTTCTTCATTTTCGATCAGAAAAAGATCAAAATAAGATTTCAAAATACTCGAACTGAATTTCAAAGCATCTTCAGGGGTGATAGAGCCATTGGTCTCGATTTCGACAGTTAATTTATCCAAATCCGTTCTCTGCCCGACACGCGTGCTGGTAACATCATAACGAACCTTAAGGATGGGAGTAAAAATACCATCAACCAAAATCAAACCGATGTCTTTTTCTTTTTTCTTGCGAAGAACAACCGGTTGGTAACCGACGCCTTTTTCAGCAATGAGTTCCATCTCGAGTTTGGTTCCTTTTTTGGTAATTGTAGTAATGCGCAAATCAGGATTCAAAATTGCAATATCACTCGAATGCTCAATGTCCTTCGCAAAAACATCCCCTTCTTTTTTAACGGATAGCTTCATTACTTCCGTTTCTTTGGAATATTTTTTGATCTGAAGTGTTTTTAAGGTCAAAATAATATCAAGAACACTATCCTGCACACCGGTAATGGGACAATATTCATGTGAAACACCTTCGATCTTAACGGCGGTTACAGCAGCGCCCGGTAAAGAAGACAGGAGGACTCGCCTAAGGGCATTTCCCAATGTCATTCCATAGCCGGCCGGTAACGGACTGATACTAAAAACAGCATGATTGTCCTTGGTGGACTCAACGGCTATTTTGGGTAAACCTATTTCTTCTTGGATGATATGCATAAATATAAAAAGTTAAATTATCGAGAATAAAATTCGACAATTAGCTGACTATCAATACTTTTTTCAAGGTCATCTTTCTCGGGATAAGAAAGAACTTCTATAATTCCCTTTTTCAAATCAACATTGAGCCATTTGGGGGAAAAATCTTTCAATCCGGCCAGCTCATGATACAAAGGGCTTTCTTTCAGGCGGGGAACAATTTCAATCTTGTCGCCGGGACGAACGGAAATGGAAGGAATATCAATACGATGGCCGTTCAGAAGGAGGTGGCGATGAGTGACCATTTGTCTGGATTGCATACGCGTTACCGCAAATTGCGAAACATAAACCACATTATCCAACCTCAATTCAAGAAGCCTCAAAAGATTTTGACCGGTTTCACCGGGTTGCTTGGAAGCTTTCTCAAAATAATTGGCAAACTGGTGCTCAGAGACTCCGAATACAATCTTGGCCTTCTGTTTTTCCTTCAATTGAACCCCGTATTCACTCACTTTCCCAAAGCGTGCCTTGGGACCGTGAACACCCGGTTTAAAATTACGACGGGATAAAATTTTGGCATATTTTTCAGCGCCAAACAAATTAGCCCCCATTCTTCGGCATAACTTTGCTTTTGGACCAGTATAACGCATAACAGATGTGAAATTTAAAATTTAAGATTACTTTGGGTGCACCGCACCGGATTGTGATACTATGGCACGAGCACAGCTGCGCCAAATGACCGCATAACTGTGTATTGATGGACTAAACACGTCGGGCTTTTTTCTTGCGACAACCGTTATGAGGTGCTGGTGTAAGATCGAAGATGGCTTCTAAATCAAGCCCGGCAATTTGAAAACCACGGATGGCCTGTTCCCGACCGGATCCAACCCCATTAACAAACACTTTCACCTTTTCAACATTATAAGGCTGAACTTTTTCAATTACTTTTTCAGCAGTTACCGTAGCGGCATAAGGCGTCGCCTTACGAGACCCCTTAAAACCACAAGCCCCGGCACTGGACCAAGCCAATACATCCCCATTAGGGTCACTGACAGTGATCAGCGTATTGTTGTAAGAAGCCGTAATGTGAACATTGGCATGAGAAACGGTTCTGCGAACCTTTTTCACTGATTTTGTAGTCGTTTTCGCCATAAATAATGAATGGATTAATGAGAAGATTAAGTTTTAGTAGCCTTGATTTTACCGCTACCCATAGTAACGCGTCGACCTCGTTTTGTGCGGGCATTGGTCTTGGTGCGTTGACCGCGAACCGGCAAATGACGCCTGTGACGAAACCCACGATACGAACCGATTTCCTGCAAACGCTTGATATTACCGGTAACCTCACGTTTTAAATCCCCCTCAATGGCAAATTTAGAAACAGCATCACGAATTTTTTGCTCATCCGCCTCGGACAACGCTTCAACTTTCTTATCAAGATCGATCTTCAAATCAGTTAAGAGTGCGCGGCTAAGCTGACGTCCGATACCGTATATACCGGTCAAAGCCACTTCAATACGTTTACCCTTTGCCAAATTGATTCCTGCTATTCTCATTTAAATTGTAATTTAAAATTAAAATTAACCCTGCCTCTGCTTATGCCTAGCGGAAACGGGACAAATAACACGAAGGACTTTTCCCTTTTTACTCCCTCGCTTAATAACACGACATTTATCACATATTTTTTTAACAGAAGCGCGTACTTTCATAATAAAAATGATGAATTAATTATCCTTCAACCGACTCATCCTCTGAAACGAAACCGGTGTCTAAATTGGAATCGGAAGATTCAAAATCGCTTGCTTTTTTATTTTTATGCCGATAAGTAATTCGCCCTTTAGTAAGGTCGTAGGGGGTCATTTCAACCGTCACTATATCTCCGGGCAAGATACGAATGTAATTCATTCTGACCTTACCGGAAACATGAGCGATGATGGTGTGTCCTTTGTAATTTTCACCAATCAATTCGACACGAAAAGTGGCGTTAGAAAGGGATTCAATGACTTTTCCTTCGACTTCAATAACTTGTTTCGCCATAATTCAAAATAACAAAAGCGGTAAGAGTTTACATGAATGCACTAGGCAAGGCAAGAGATTTTTTTATTTATTTTTATTGGACTGAAATCAGAGGTAAAAAAGGCATAAAAATGGAATAAGCCATGCTTATTTTAGACAAGAATTTCGGAACCGTTTTTGGTGACTAGAATGGTATGCTCAAAATGAGCGGAGGGGGTTCCGTCAGCGGAAACGACTGTCCATCCATCTTCAAGGGTTTCCACGTCACCATTTCCCATGGTGGAGATAGGCTCAACAGCAAGTACCATTCCCGCCTGAAGCATAGGACCCGTCCCCTTACGCCCCGCGTTAAGAATTTCCGGCGGTTCGTGTAAATCACGACCTACTCCATGGCCGGTGCATTCAACAACAGGGCTATAACCCTGATCTTCGATGGTTTTTTGAATAACGGCGGAAATATCTCCCACATGAGCACCATGACGAATGACCTTAACTGCATTATCGAGAGCTTTTTTGGTAATTTTGACAAAATGTCTAACTTCAGGAAGTGGATCACCCACCAAAAAAGTTCGACAAGCATCCGTATGAAACCCGTCGTAATAAACCCCGCAATCCACACCCACAATATCTCCATCTGCCAAAATACAATTCGCGGAAGGGATCCCATGAACCACTTCTTCGTTCACAGAAGCGCAAATCGAAGCCGGAAAGCCATTGTACCCTTTAAACCCGGGAATAGCCCCTTTGCTCACAATAAGGGATTCGACCAACTGATCAAGCTCTAAGGTGCTCACCCCCGGATGAATGGCGGCTTCAACAGCCTGAAGTGCCTGCTGAAGAATGAGTGCCGCATGACGCATTTTCCGCAAATCGGCTTCTGTTTTAATGGGAATGATAGAATGCATGATTGTGGTTTCAAAAAAATTCAAAACTAAGTGAAAAGATAGGCCGCTTTTTCAATCATCTCCTCGGTAACATCGGGAATAATCTGTTCTCCATCCACTTTGATCAAACGGTCGATATCATAAAAATGCTGAATAACGGGTTTGGTTTCATTTTCATAATGAGACAATCGTTGTTTAACGCTTTCAAGATCACTATCGTCCTGACGGATGACAAGCGGAGTCTGATCATCGGCACAAACATCCTGCTTGTAAAAACCGGGGTAAATCGCCTTACAAGTAGGACAAATGCGTCGCTCTGTTAAACGTTTAATGGCGGTTTCCTGAGAAAGTTCAATGAGAAGCGCGAAAACATCCCGTTGATATTTTTTGAGCAACGCCTCTAGCTTTTCCGATTGGGTCTGAGTACGTGGAATGCCATCAAAAAGAACGGATTGATCCGGACTAATCCCCCGCAAAAAACTTTCCGCAATCTCAACAACCGTATCGTCATCCACCAAATGTCCCCCTTCCACAATTGTTTTTATTTTATTGCCCAATTCAGTACCGGATTCGATTATAGAACGCAACTGGGATCCCATGTCAAAAACATGGAGATGATACCGTTCAGCCAATAGCTTACCCTGAGTGCCTTTTCCTGAACCTTGGATCCCGAATAAAATAATATCCATAGTCTAAGAGTTGACAATTGACAATGAAGCACTGACCGGAAAGTCAAAATGTATTTTAATAAAGTTTATCGTAATCGTGCATAACAAGCTGAGAATCAATCTGACGAATCAACTGGAGGACAACACCAACAACGATGATGAGTCCGCTGCCACTGATGATGAGATCCCCTTGAGTGAGAGGCGTGTATTTCGCGAATAAAACAGGAATAATCGCCACAATGCCAAGAAATATACCTCCGAATAGATTCATATGAGCGGAAACCTTGGCAAGAAATTCCGATGTTTGACGCCCCGGTCGAACACCCGGAACAAACCCTCCTCGCTTTTGAATATTCTCGGCAATTTGATCAGGATTAAAAGTAACACTAACGTAAAAATAAGAAAAAGCGATGATCAGCAAAAAGTAAGTGACCAAATAGATATATCCGGGGTTGTTGGCATTAAAATGACGCAATAGAAAGTCGGCAACAGCCTGAAGCTTTCCGGAGGAAGAAGCCTGAAAAAATTGTGCCACAATGGAAGGAAAGGTAACCAAAGAGATCGCGAAGATGATCGGGATCATTCCCGCCTGATTCACCAGAATGGGAATCCCTGACCTTTCTCCTTTTCCTCCGCCAACAGCCCGTGTGGCATAAGTGATAGGAATATTGCGATGCCCTTCTGTTATAAGAACAACAAACACCAATAGGGCAAGTGTTAGAATGATGAAACCTACAAAATAACCCAACTGAGTGCTGTCCCCGGCCTGAGCTGTCCCCAACATACGCCCTAAAACAGTGGGCATGCCAGAAATAATGCTGGCAAAAATGATCAATGAAATACCATTACCAACCCCTTTTTCCGTAATCAATTCTCCTATCCACATCAATAAAAGTGTACCCGTGGTTATGATCAACATAATGGGTAAGATCACCATGGGGTCAGCAATATTGGGGATCAATTGACCATTCACACCGCGATTCAAAAGAACAATCATGCCATACGACTGCAAAAAAGCCAAAGGAATGGTCAGAATACGCGTGTATTGATTGATCTTTTTACGCCCCTCCATCCCTTCTTTGGAAAGGGCTTCTAATTTGGGCACAACAACCGTCATCAGCTGAATGATGATGGAAGCATTGATGTAAGGGGAAAGCCCCATAAGAACGATAGAAAAACTTTCCATACTACCTCCTGTCAACGCCGAGAAAACACCTAGCAAACTGTTTTGCTCAAACAAACGACCCAACATACTTGGATCCACACCCGGAACCGTAATATGAGCCGCCAAACGGAAGACAAAGAAAAGGAAAAGTGTGAACAGAATTTTTTTTCTAAGACTACGTGCCTGCCAGATCTGGTGAAAGTATTTGAACATAATAGAATGTGTCAGCGACTAATGTAAGAAAATCCTTGAGGCGAGTGAAAACGATACAATCCAAAATAAACTATAAAATCTTCCCCCCTGCCTGAATGATCTTTGCTTTTGCCACACGAGAAAAGGCATGAGCCTTAACCGATAGTTTTTTAGTGATTTGCCCATTGCCCAAGATTTTAATAGGAAGAGCTCGCTTAGAAATGATCTTTTTTTCGAGCAAAATTTCAGGATTGACCTCGTCACCATCATTGAACTTGTTTAAAGCAGACAAATTAACAACCTGATAAGTGACTTTATTAATATTTTTAAAACCACGTAATTTAGGCAAGCGCATGATCAAAGGGGTCTGTCCTCCTTCAAAACCACGACGAACGTTGCCACTTTTACGCTGACCCTGTCCTTTACAACCACGTCCACTAAAAGTACCATGCCCCGAAGCATTTCCGCGACCAAGACGTTTATTCTTTTTAATGGATCCTAAGGTTGGCTTTAACGAATGTAATTGCATAATGTCGTACAGAATTAGTGTCTAAATTAAAAATGATTATTCCTTTTCTTCCACAGCCGCCTCCTTCTTTTCAGCTACAACCTCCGAAGTCTCTGATTTCTTTTCAGCCGCCTCTTTCTTTTTATGCTGTTCAGAAGGGGTTTCCATGCCCAAGGGTGCCAAATGACCCGTCTTGGACGCGATCATGTGAGGTTTTAAAGGCCTTAAAGCCCTCAAGGCCTTCATGGAAGCCTGAGCAGTGACCAGTGTATTACGAGAACCAAGATCTTTAGAAAGCACGTTTTTAACACCGGCTAAATTCAATATTTTACGCAAAGCTCCCCCTGCAATAACACCCGTTCCCGGAGAAGCGGGCATGAGAAGAAGACGAGCGGATTTATATTTCATTTTCAGGCTATGGGGAATGGTCTCCCCGGAAGTGATGGGAACGTCAACGAGAGAACCTTTTGCCTGAGCAACCGCTTTTTTGATGGCATTGACCACCTCAGTCGCCTTACCGATGCCAACACCCACACGCCCTTTACGATCACCAATCGCAACAGTGGCACGAAAGCGCAAACGACGACCTCCTTTGACCACACGTGTTACACGGTCAATTTGGAGAACCTCCTCATCAAACTCCTTCTTTTCCTCTATTTTATCCTTTGCGTTTTTTAAATATTTTTTAGCCATACCAAAAATGAAAATTAGGAATTAGGAATTAAAACACGAGTCCGCCCTCTCTTGCCCCTTCGGCAAGAGCCTTAACACGACCATGATAAAGATACCCACCTCGATCAAAAACACATTTTGTAATGTTCTGAGCAATCGCTTTTTTGGCAAGTTCAGATCCTGTCTGCTTTGCCAGTTCAAGGGATTTAGCCTTTTTAAGCTTTAAACTGGAACTGGAAACAAGCACCCTACCGGCGACATCGTCAATCATCTGGGCATAGATATGCGTCAGGCTACGAAACACGCTCAAACGCGGGCAAACCGCACTGCCTTTAACACGAGTACGAATTCTTCTGTGTCGTCTTTCACGTTGTTGGACTTTTTTAGTAGACATAAATACTTCTTAAAATGAGTAAACTTGCGATATAAAATAATGAATTTAAAATTATTCCTTGGCACCGGCAGTCTTACCGGATTTGCGAACAACGTGTTCACCAACATAACGAATGCCTTTTCCTTTATAGGGTTCCGGTGGACGGAACGAACGAATATCGGAAGCCACCTGACCCACAACCTGTTTGTCGATCCCGCAAATAACAACTGTATTTTTTTGCTCCTTATCCATCTCTATGGTAATTCCCTCCGGAACAACGTAGTCGATAGGGTGAGAAAAACCAAGACTAAGAGTAATTTTTTTCCCGGAAATCTGCGCGCGATAACCCACACCAATAATCTCCAATCGCTTCTCAAACCCATTAAAAACCCCGATAATCATATTGTTCACAAGAGAACGGATCAGACCATGGTAACTACGTTCCTGAGCACCATCCCCCTTGCGTTTGATGAGGACTAAATTGTCTTCGTGAATAATCTGAATAGACAAAGGCAATGACGCTTGAAGTTGCCCTTTAGGCCCCTTCACGTGAATCATGCTGTCCGCGACAGAAACTTCAACCCCGGTGGGCACGATGATTGGCATTTTTCCTATTTTAGACATTCTGTGAGTAAGAAATTAGAAATTAGAATTTTAGACGATTTAGAATTTTAATTGAGTGATTTATGAGAAACTACCACACCTGACAAAGGTATTCCCCTCCCAAACCATCGCGTCGCGCCTGATTGGCACTCATAACCCCCTTAGAAGTGGATAAAACAGCAATACCATAACCATTATAAACAGATTTGATCGCATCACTTTTAATGTAAATACGTTGCCCTGGTTTGCTGACACGTTTGAGATTGAATTCTTTCAATTCACGATTGAGCAACACTTCTATCTCGTCGAAAGATCCGCTTTTAACGACCTTGAAATCCACAATGAATTTATATTGCTTTAAAACACTCAAAATCGCGATTTTTGCTTTAGAGTAAGGCACCACTGTTTTTTCTTGATTGGCACTAAACGCATTGCGCATTCTAGTAAGCAAATCAGCGATTGGATCGGTCACCATAACAATTGAAATTTAGAATTAAAATTAAGAAAGCTTTCTGAGAATTACCAACTTGATTTTTTAATACCCATAACCTCACCTCGAGATGCCAATTCACGGAAAATAATTCTTGAGACACCGAAGTAACGGAGGAAGCCACGCGGTCTACCTGTGACCTTGCAACGATTTTTTAAACGGGTGGGACTGGAATTAGGAGACATTTTATCCAAGGTGGCATAATCCCCTTTTTCTTTAAGTTCTTTTCGTTTTTGCGCATATTTCAGAATCATCTTCTTTCTATTTTCATCCTTGATAATGAGTGCTTTTCGGGCCATGTTTGTAATTTAAAAATTAAAGTTCTTTTTTAAAAGGAAAGCCCATTGCCCTAAAAAGAGCAATGCCCTGTTCGTTATTATGAGCGGTAGTGGCAACCGTTACCTGAAGACCATGCACATGAGAAACATCATCAGGATTGACCTCCGGAAAAACAATAGCCTCCTTAAAACCGACAGAATAATTCCCCTTGCCGTCAAATGATTTTATACTCAAGCCACGGAAATCACGTATGCGAGGGAAAACAATATTGACCAAACGGTCCAAAAAATCATACATCTTCTCACCACGAAGGGTTACCGTAACCCCTACAGGCATACCGGCACGGAGCTTAAAGTTAGAAATGGCCAATCTGGATTTGGTGACAACGGGCTTTTGACCGGTAATCAACGCGACATTGTTGGTAACATCCGAAAAATCTTTAGTATTTTTAGTCAAAGAACCGATACCGACATTCACCTTAACAAAAAGGAGACGGGGAACGGCCATAATATTTTTTAGCCCCAATTCTTTCATCAGTGCGGGAGAAATCTCTGATTTCATTCGTGCTTTTAGAGACATGGATTAAAAAAATTAAAAAAATTAAGATTTCTTTTTATCAACCTTAGAAACAGTCTGTTCGACCGATTCATTACACTTTTTGCAAACGCGATATTTTTTACCCTCTTTAGGGAGTGCGTACCCCACTCGAACGGCCTTATTGCAACCGGGGCAAAGTAATTTCACATTTGAAACATTCAACGGAGCTTCGTATTTTACTCGTTCACCGGGACGATTGGCCGTTTTACGAATGTGACGGGTTCGAATATTTATTTTTTCAACCGTGACACGATCCGTTTTTTTGAACACGCGCATTACTGTGCCGGTTTTACCCTTGTATTTACCTGCTATGACTAAGATTTTGTCGCCAGCCTTGATTTTCATAATTTTTAAATTAAGGAATTACGTCCTTAGAGGGAAAGTTAATAAGTATTAAAGCACTTCAGGCGCCAGAGAAATAATTTTCTGATACCCTTTAGTGCGAAGCTCTCTGGCGACGGGGCCAAAAACACGAGTCCCCTTGGGCTGACCATCATTACCGATGATCACAACGGCATTTTCATCAAAACGGATGTAGGAACCATCAGGACGACGAATGGCTTTTTTAAGGCGAACAATAACAGCACGTTGAATGGTGTGGTTTTTGACAACACCCTTCACGGAAGCGCTTTTAACAGCAACGACAATGACATCTCCGATACCACCATAGCGACGCTTTGATCCTCCTAGGACCTTAATGCACATCACTTTCTTTGCACCCGTGTTGTCCGCTACATTGAGCAGAGTTAAATGTTGAATCATTTCCTGATATTTAATGCATTAAAGATTAATTGGCAACGACTTTCCATCGTTTTAATTTACTGGTAGGTTTTGTCTCTTCAATAGTAACGGTATCTCCGATATTGAATTTTGAACTATCATCACAGTCGACGTAAAATTTCTTAGAAACACGATAACGCTTCTTGTATTTGGGATGAAGCTTGTACGTATGAACGGCAACAACCAACGTTTTCTGCATCTTATTACTGGTGATAAGACCGGTCTTAGTGCGCATGAGAATTAAAATTAGGTTCTAAACGGATTAAAAATTAACGAATTTCGCCGGCGTTTTTAATCATCTCCTCTATTTCCATCTCTTTGGTGAGAGTCTTAAGACGGGCAACATAACGCTTGTGTTTTTTAGCCAAGCTAACATCACTTTGATGTTTCGTGCGAAGGCCAATGCGAATTTTTATCCCTTCCTGCTGAGCTGCTGCTGATTCATGCAGCAGTTCTTTATGAGTCAATGATCGGATTTCTTGAGTAGATAACATAATGAATAAGAAAATTAATGAGAACGCATGACAAACTTGGTTTTGATAGGAAGCTTGCTGGTTGCCAAACGGAGTGCCTCTCTGGCAAGATCTTCTGTGACACCATCCATTTCGAAGAGAATACGACCGGGCTTCACACGGAAAACATAAAATTCAACAGACCCCTTTCCGGATCCCATCGGAACCTCGGAAGCTTTACGAGTGATAGGCGTGTGAGGAAATATGCGAATCCATATTTTCCCGCCACGTTTCACGTAACGCGTCATGGCACGACGAGCCGCTTCAATTTGACGAGATGTCAACTCACCAACGGCCTGAGCCTTTAGACCATAAGATCCGAAATTGATGCGATCTCCCACATGAGATTTACCGCCCCAGTTTCCACGGATGCGATGAGTCTTCCTAAATTTTTGCTTTTTTGGCTGTAGCATAATAATGACTTAAACACCTAAACAAATTAAATAAATTATTTTTCTTGAGGCAAAGAAGTGATAGCGAGCTTATTTTTAAACACGAGCCCCTTATAAACCCAAACCTTAACCCCGATAATACCGTAAGTCGTGCCGGCCCTTAACGCGGCGTAATCGATATCCGCACGCAAGGTATGAAGAGGAATATTGCCTTCTTTGAAATATTCACGACGAGCGATTTCCACTCCATTGAGACGACCGGCAATTTGAATTTTAATTCCTTTTGCGCCTGCCTCCATTGCCTTCTGCACAGCCATTTTAACGGCACGTCGGTAAGCGACACGACGTTCGATTTGACTGGTGACCAATTCACCGATCAATCGGGCACTCAAATCCGGATTCTGAACCTCCAGAACATTGACATCAAAGTTCTGATCAAATTTACGATTCAAAACATCTCTCAAGTCTTGGACTCCAACCCCCTGACGACCGATGATCAAACCTGGTTTTCCGGAATAAATATTGAGAATGACTTTATTGTGAGAACGCTCAATTTCAATTTTGACGACAGAAGAAGTCTTTAATTTTTGATTCAAAAATTCTCTGATCTTAATGTCATCATGAAACAATTTCATGTATTTCTTACCTGACGCAAACCACTTGGAATTCCAGGTATCTATAATGCCGATGCGTAGTATTCTTGGATGAACTTTTTGTCCCATAATATAGTGAGTGAGAAATCCTATCCAGAGGAAGAAAGGACGAGGATTTCTTATGAATTAACAAATAAAATAA
>Ga0065182_1000504_pt1 | contig 16970 bp, 18 predicted proteins | sample CryGey02umfilter_2_FD_59208 | JGI IMG/M metagenome (GOLD analysis project Ga0065182, IMG submission 59208) | Groundwater microbial communities from aquifer in Utah, USA - Crystal Geyser 4/10/14 0.2 um filter (version 2) (version 2) | ecosystem: Environmental > Aquatic > Deep subsurface >...
CAGTTGGTTGATAGTTTTATTAACCCGGCCTTTACCCTGTTATTTGGCCAGGCGCTCTCTCAACGGACTTTCATTTTGCACTGGCACGACAGGGCGGCCAGCTTCAGCTGGGGTGCCTTCGTTTATGGACTGATGAACTTCGTCTTCGTCATGTTGGCAGTCTACGCACTGTTTAAATACCTGAAACTCGACAAACTCGACAAACCCAAGGAAAAAGCCAAGTAGCTATGCAACTATCCGAAGACGAGTGGAAGCAAAAACTTACCAAAGAGCAATACCAGGTGTTACGCGAAAAAGGCACCGAGCCACCGTTTAGCGGTACGTTGCTAAATGAAAAAGGCAGTGGCGATTTTGTCTGCGCGGCCTGTGGTGCCCCAGTTTTCAAGAGTGACACCAAATATGATTCAACAACTCCCGGCCTGATCGGTTGGCCGAGTTTTTCCGATGTTGCCGACGGAGATGCAGTTGAACTGGTAGACGACAATAGCTTTGGCATGCAGCGCACCGAGGTTATATGCAAAAACTGCGGAAGTCACCTTGGGCATCTTTTTGAAGATGAGTCTTCGTCGAACGGAAAGCACTACTGTATCAATTCCTGCTCACTGGATTTCAAAGCCAAAAAATAATAGTTTTTCGTCACCGAGCGCTTAATTACCTTTTTGTTCACCACCCTTCGGCAAAAAGTTCTTCTTGCTAATTATCGAACCGCCGGTTTCGGACTCAAGCTGTTTTCGGGCCTTGCCGGCCACGCCACCGCCGCGCCTGGCGGCATCTTGATTTTTGTCAAAACCCTGAGCGTCATCGGTGCGCGTGATTTCGGTGGTGGACGCTTCGCCCAGCATGGTGAAAATCAATTCCAGATCTGTCATGTGGTCTCGCAAATTTTCTCTTTTCAGCCCCTTAAGTTTTTTATATTGACTGGGAGTCACACCAAAGGCCGCCTTGGATATCTCGGCCGTTAATATTGAATACCCTTGCCCAGCTTTAACGCCGCGCTTTTGCCATTCGTCCGTCAGCTCTTCACGGACGGCAATGCCCCGGGCGCGTTTTTCGATCCAATCGTCGCTATAACCTTTGGCTCGGTAAACGGCTTTCATTCGTTTCGCGGCCAATTCCGGGTTTTCGATTTCCTGAATTCGTTCGTAGCCAACTTTAGCCAACCAGCGCTTAAAAGGCTCGGCCTTGGGGCTTGGAACAGACTGGATAAGCCGGAATATACCCTCGGTGTGCCAGCAGGGTAGTTTTTGCTTACCACCGCTGGTCTCAACGTTGAGCAAAAGGGGCGGTACAATTTGTACCGCCCCTTTATCCACAGTCTCCATAATTTTAGCTAGTTCGACATCACGCAGGCGTAGACGTCTTAAATACTGTGATGGATCTGCTGAGTCAGTTAAAGCTGCTACAACATCAGCAATCACGAACCACCACTCACCGCCGTGCAGTACCTTGCGGATCTCGCGCTGTCGGAACAGAGCTATTTTAGTCGTCTCGTCATCGGTCATTACTATGAGTGTAGCAAGCCGATATTAAATAATCATTAAACCGGCTAATTTTACTACAAAGCTTTATAAGTATTTCGTATCACGCTATTGCATAAAAAGCTAAAATCTGCTACACTATAATAGTGATTCTTAAAAACCAATAATCATTTAAAGAATATGAATCAAACCCCAACCTTGGCGTTGAAGCGTTTGGTGAGCCACTGGTGGATGCTGGATTTGGCCCCCGCAATACAACATTACATAAACACCCAATCTATACACTAGCCAGCCATCCAAATTTAATTATTCGGCCGTATGAAGGGCTAGAATCATACGATTATTACCGTGGTCCGTTTGGCGATGTAGAGCCCCATACGCATCAAGAGAATATCGCTCGCGGGTTAAATTACCTTGACGAAGAATACGGTTTGCATACTCCTGGCCTTTCAATGGCACGCGAGTATGCGTACTCACGTACGAAAGAGTCCCATGGTGGCCAAACCGAGCATAGGTATCAGCCTTATGTGCTTGCAAATCGGATCGAGGGAATACCTTTTTTCCCAGAAAGGCTCCACGAAATTCCGGAGTCAATTACTACCAATGCCTTTAGCGAAATCATTCGTTACCACGAAGATATGTTGACCAAATCCGGATACTATCTAGAGGATGTACGTTTGCCGCAATTGATGTGGGGCAAAGGACCTGGAGATCAAGAAAAGAAGGTATACTTCATCGATGTTGAATCAATTCCAGATGTAATAGATAACGATAGTTCAATCACGGCTAGTAAAGGTCCTTATTTCCTATCTGCGTATGCTCAATACAACGGCATGATGCTTACCAGAGACCTTATAGCTCTTGAAACCGCCTATGGCAAGCGGTATAGTCAACTGCGCACAGAGCTAGGAAAGCTGTTTCTCGATTATATTGCTTTAGACGATGCTCGTACGAGTGCGGAAGGAGCATTTGATCATCTTACATCTCATCCAGATATGCTCCCTGAAGAGGGGGATATGGTAGATGAAGTCCTAAGGGTCGCCAAACAAGCTAGGAGCCAAGAGGCTCAATAGTTCGAACTGTACTTGGTACCCCAGCTGGCCATTTGCTTGAGGATAGGTCGTAGGTCTTCACCTTTTTCGGTGAGGGTGTATTCGGTGCGGGGCGGAACTTCGGCGAAGCTGGCTTTGGTGATAACGCCGTGGGCTTCCAGGTCGTCGAGGCGCTGGCTAAGGGTTCGCGGGTTGATATTGCCGACGGTTTTTTCGAGTTCGCAGAAACGCTTTGGGCCGGCAAATAGATCACGCAGGATGAGGGCCGTCCACTTATTACCAATAATCTGCATAGCCGACGCAATACAGCCGGTTTTGGATTCAATGGTTGAATTAACAGAGGAAGTTTTCATAGCTTTACAAAGTATACCATAGAGACGCAAGCAAGCTCAGTTATAATACAGGCAATGATTGATAAAAAAGCCGTGCCGACTAAGTTGCTGTGGGTGGATTTGGAGATGACCGGACTAGACGCCGAGAATGACGTTATTCTTGAGGTGGCGGCCGAAGTTACCGACTTTGAGTTCAAGACTATTGCCAGCTACGAAGCCATCGTACAACAGCCGCGCGACATAGTAGTCGACCGCATGCAAAAAAACATCTGGTGGGCGGACTTTCCGGCCAACCGTGATGAATTCGTTAACAAGCTGGATAGTGGCAAGCCGTTAGGGCAGGTCGAAAAGGAATTAATCGCCCTGGTGACCGAACATTTCGGTGCTGAAGCGGCCGTGCTGGCGGGCAACAGCATTCACAACGACCGCAACTTTATCAAAAAGTGGTGGCCGGGGCTAGATCTTAAATTACATTACCGCATGCTCGACGTCAGCGCCTGGAAGGTCTTAATGCAGGCCAAGTACGGCGTGCAGTTTGAGAAGAAAGAAGTGCACCGCGCCTTCGACGATATTCAGGCCTCAATTGCCGAACTTCAACATTATCTGGAATGGTTCAACCATGGATCACACGGCGATGGATCACAAAACAGTTGAAGACTACATACTGAGTATGCCGAACGCCCTGCGCGATTATCCTTTCGGCGAAGAAGTGGCAGTCTATAAAGTCGGCGGCAAGATGTTCGGTCTGATCAGCGAGGGCAAAGATCCGGTTAGGCTCAGCCTGAAGTGCGACCTGGAGTTATCAAAAATTCTGCGTGAGAAATATGTAGAGGTTCAGCCCGGCTATCATCTGAACAAGAAACACTGGAACACCCTGGTTTTAACCGGCCAAATGGAATGGGAAGAAGTCCAGGGTCTGATTCGCCACAGCTACTACCTGATTGCCGGGCCGCCCGGCTAGTCGGTGGATGCCGAACTATTAAGCTGAGTAATAAGCAATTGAGCTTGCTGGTACTGGTCGGAGAGCAGGGCTTTACCTTTGTTGCCGGAAGTATGGTTGTAGGTTTGTTGCAAATCCGTAACGTAGGTGGTTAGTTTATCGTTAACTATTTCTTTAAATGTCTGGTTGTAGGTAGTGGCGGCAGCTGAGGTTGTCAGACGGGCATCGGTTTGGGAGCTGATCTTCAGAGCCAGCTGTTTGGCTGTAACCTTGGTGCCATTGGTCGACAGATACTTTATTAGTTGTGATTGAGCACTACCCAGGCTAAGCTCGGCCGTGGCGGTGAAGTTCTTGTTGGTGGTGGAAAGATCCGGCTGTTGGTCGGCGTTGGTAGCCAGGTGGATTAGCTCCTGCTGATCCTGGGCAACAGCCACGAATGAATCCAGATTGGAACTACCGCCAAGCAGACCCTTAATGACGGTGAATACTATCAGTAATACTAGTAGACCTCCGGCTATGAAGACAGCGCGCATGGCGGCCGAGTTGCCGCCGGGCAGAGAGGCTTTATGCTGTTTGGGTTGTTCGGGATTCATGATGAAATCGTAGGGCTGAGGCTGGGCCGTGTTTGGGGCGGCCTGCTGAGGTGGTTGAGCCGGCTGAAAAGAATGCGAGGCCGGTGCCAGGGGATCGGGCTGTTGACCGGGGTTCTCGGCCCAGTTAACATTGTACTGTTCACCGTTGGGCATGTTGTGGCTTAGCTTTAATTTATCGGGCGTTGGTGCCACAGAAAACTGCTTGGAGCCGAGGTTGCGAGCCATGACGGTATGAGGATTGGCCGTATTGGGCTGAATCACCCGTTGCTGCATATAGGCACCGGCGTATTGTTTCAAATGACCAGGCATAGATTTTTCCATGTACTGGGATATCTGCTTCTCGACATGTTGAGGGATGTGCGTGCGCTGACTCATAGCTGTTTGGTAGCGGGGATTTGAGGGCATGCGTTCATTAAACCATAAGCTGATCTATCAAGTAAGCCGCCTACGCTTGCTGTTTACTCCTTGATGTTGAATACTTAACGGTATATGGATGCGGTAGAAGAGGTAAAAACCCGGCTCAGTATTGAGGAAGTGATTGGCGAATACGTCCAGCTTAAGCGAGCCGGACGCAACTGGAAGGGCATGAGCCCTTTTAGTAATGAAAAAACAGCCAGCTTCATGGTGAGTCCCGAAAAACAGATCTGGCACGACTTTAGCTCGGGCAAGGGCGGCAATATGTTCAGCTTTGTTATGGAAGTCGAAGGGCTGGATTTTAAGGGTGCGCTGGAACTGCTGGCGCGCAAGGCCGGTATAGACATTGAACAATATCGCTCATCACCACGACGCGGCGGGCCGGATAAAGAGCGTATTCATGAACTGCTGGAACTGGCCCGCAAGTTTTACCAGGTACAGTTCAGTAAGCATAAGATTGCTCTGGAGTATGTTTTTAAAAAGCGCGGTTTTAGTAAAGAAACTGCCCTGGAATGGCAACTTGGATACTCGCCGAACAATGGCTCGGCTCTGCTTGATTTTGCCAAGGGCAAGGGCTTTAGCGAAGCTGACCTGAAACAGGCCGGCCTGAGTGCCAAGAGCTATCGCGGCGGCGTGCAGGACATGTTCCGCGGCCGGCTGATGATCCCACTACAGGATGCCCAGGGCAGGGTGATCGGCTTTACGGCTCGTCAGCTGGATGACGACCCGAATGCCCCCAAATACATCAACACGCCGCAGACGATTCTATACGACAAAAGTCGTCATATTTACGGCCTGCACCTGGCCAAAGAATCAATCCGCAAAAGCAAATTTGCAGTCTTGACAGAGGGAAATCTTGATGTTATTGCCAGTCATCAGGCCGGAGTGCGGCAAGTGGTAGCCACGGCCGGCACCGCTCTGACCGAACCGCATCTTAAAACCCTGAGTCGCTTCACCGGCGATATTCGGTTGGCCTTTGATGCTGACAAGGCCGGATTAGCTGCCACCGAACGAGCCATTCCGATTGCTTCGCGGGTTAAAGTCACCCTGGGCATAGTCAATCTGCCTAGCGACAAGGATCCCGACGATCTGATTAAGCAGGATCCCGAATTATGGAAGACGGCCATTGGCAAACACAGTTACGCCCTGGACTGGCTGATGAATCGCTATAAAAATGTTCTCGACATCGGCTCGGCTGTAGGCAAGCGCGAGTACAGCGACATACTTTTACCGGTGGTGCATGGCTTGTCCGACGACGTTGAGAGGGATCACTACATGAACTCTATCGCCAAGGCTATTGGCGTCAGCCGCGAGGCTCTGGAGCAGAAGTTTAATAAGACTACCAATGCCGGGCCGCCGGAACGCCGCCGCCGCATCAAATTGGAGCCGGCTAAACTCGACAAAGTAGCGGTTGAAAACCAGAAAACCCAAGACAACTTTCTGTGCCTGATGCTGATGCGCCTTACACTGCGTGAATTCCTGGAACTGGTAACGCCCGAGATGCTCTACACCGATGACGGCCGGGTCTTACTGGAGTTCTTAAAAGCCAACCCCGGCTGGGACGGCAAAGACCTCAAGCCAGTGCAAAACCTGGCAGATTATGTTAAAATACAAGCATTACTCTATGAGGAACTCTACCAGGGCCTCGAGCTCAACGAGCTTCACTACGAAGCCGCTCGATTGCAGGCACGCTTGATAGAAAAATTTGTAAAAACCCAAAAAGCAGAACTATCCGTAGCGCTCGATACCGCCGACGAAGCCGCCACCCGCGAATTATTGGGGCAGGCCAAACGCTACGATGCATTACTCAACCAAGTGAAAGGAGCCACCCGTGGCTAAAGCCAAAGACAATAAACCCAAGGATTCCAAGAAGCCCAAAAACGATAACCCGGCTGACGCCGCCCAGCGCCAAAAGCTGGTCGATAAAGCCAAAAAAGACGGTCATGTTGAACAGCGCGACATTTTTACCCTTCTGCCTGAAACGCCGGAGAATGCCGAGGCTCTGGACGCACTTTATACCGAACTGGCAGATTTGAATATTGAAATCACTACCACCGATCCTGTGGATCCCAAAGCCGTCGGCGGTGTCTGGGAAGCCGAGGAAGAAGAGGAAGAAGAAGCCGCCGCACCCACCAACACAGCCGTCTACCTGGATGATGACGTAGCCGACGACTCAGTCCGCCTGTACCTGCGTGAAATCGGCAAGATCCCGCTACTAAACGCCCAAGAGGAGCTGGCTCTGGCCCAGCGCGTGGTGTCCGGCGACAAAAAAGCTAAAGACCAGATGGCCGAAGCCAATATGCGCCTGGTAGTCTCCATTGCCAAGCGCTACGTTGGCCGCGGGCTAGACTTGCTCGACCTGATTCAGGAAGGCAACACCGGCCTGCTTAGGGCTGTTGAAAAGTTCGACCCCGACAAGGGCTTCAAATTTAGTACCTACGCCACCTGGTGGATCCGCCAGGCTATTACCCGTGCTATTGCCGACCAGGCCCGCACCATCCGAATTCCGGTACACATGGTCGAAACCATCAACAAGCTACTGCGTACCCAGCGCCGTCTGACCCAGGAGCTCAACCGCGAACCTTCTAACGAAGAAATTGCCAAAGAGATGGAAATCGACGTCGACAAAGTCGAGCACATCATGAAGATCAAGCAGGATATTTCGTCTTTAGACGCTTCGATACGCGACGACGAGGAAGACTCGGTTTTAGCTGACTTCATCGAAGACGAAGACACCGTTTCGCCCGAAGAATCGGCCACTGGCCAGCTACTTAAAGAACAGGTCAAAGACATGCTCAGCGCCCTGACGGAACGCGAACAAAAGATCCTCAAACTACGCTTCGGCCTGGAAGACGGCAAAAGCCATACTCTGGAAGAAGTCGGCCAGGAATTCAGCGTTACCCGCGAACGCATAAGACAGATCGAAGCCAAAGCCTTGGCCAAGCTACGCAAGCACCGTGACGCCAAAAAGCTCCACGACTACATTAAATAATCAGAAGTTCAGGCCGGCTTTGACCAATAGTTTGGCCAGGTCGGCTTCCAACTGGTCAACAGTTGAGTCGTTGGCCAAAAAGTAGTCGGCGTTGGCAATCGGCCCGCCCTTTTCGAGGTTTTCAATTTCGGCGTAGTCACGGGCATTGGCCTCGACTTCGGTCAGCGGACGAACCGACCGCGTAGTAAGCCGTTTGTGGCGCACAGCATTCGGAGCCACCACGGCAATAATCACAGCATTAAGCCCAAAGCTTTCCTTAAAAATCCTGTACTCTGTCCAGCTATACAGGCCGTCTACCACGACGTAATTCTGGCCTTGCTCAAAAAATTCTTCAACCTGTTTGATAATGCGCACTGCATAGGCGCCTTTGCCTTTCTGGGCGCGAATATCTTCGCGCACCAGCCTCTCAGTGGCCTCACTAACTTCCATACCGCGCTTCTTAATTTCATCCAGCGTAATGCCGCCAAAGTAGGCAAAGGGCGAACCCTTTTTCTTTAAATACTCCACGCAAACACTCTTGCCGGCGCCTGGCATCCCCACAAAAACAATAACTTTTTTAGGTTGCATCTGCTTATTGTACTAAAAATCCGCCGCCAACTTTAGTAATATTGTATTTTATGTCGTTCAGTGGTATAGTTGCGTGCCCAAGGAGCTTGAATGTCAGAAACCAATTTCAACAACTTTTACCTTGCCAATGTTAACGTTTACGAGCTGGCCGGCGGTGTAATACCAGAGCTGGCCGAGAGAGTAGGTGTACCTCTGGGCCAGGAGCCGAACGCCCGCGATTTGGATATTCTTTGGAACCAACTGCGTCCCAACAAAGAACTACGCCTTAATCCGGAGGCTGAAATCGAACGCGTAGTCGCCTACGACTTTGTTATTAGGTCGGGCATACAAGATGGCATGCAGCGTAGCATCCAAAATCCTCAAATTGGCATTGAGGCAGTCGAGGCGGTGATTGCAACCGGCGGAGTTCTCAATTGGATGCGGCGCGGCATGGAGACGATTATGTCCGAAGTATCGGTCGACACCGAGATTTACCTACCAGCCGGTAATCGGAAGATGAAGTCGCTTACAGAGGTCAACAACGACTGGGTGATTGATGCCAAGGCCGAACTGGGTGATGATCCCGAAGAGTGGCTTTACGTGCACGACGTAATACTGCCCGAGCTGACAGCGGCCGGGTATGAGCATGTTTACTACATGAAGGTAGACTCTGGCAAGGGTGATGATATTATGCAGGCCTTATTTGACAGGTATCACGTCTTGGCCTGGAAGCGCGTTGCGGCGCTTAGAGTTACCAACGCCGAGCTTCAGCTAGCAGCCCAGATCAGACGCGCCGCCAGACGCTACAATCCCGATTTTGACAACAATCCTACCAAGCCCCAGGCTTACGCCATCTCCAAACCCTTCCCTCTGGCTCGTGACGAGGCCGAAGACGGTCTGCCCACGCAATTCCAAAGGGTTAGCACCGCAATACTCCAGCTACCACTCGTGGCCAGTGTTGTCCACGAACTCTCCACGGCCGAATAGTCCGCTACAATAGGGTAATGAATAAGCTTGAGCTGAGAGAAATGCTCAAAACCATGCGGCTGGAGATGAGCGATGCTGAGCGTACGCTGAAAAGTCGCGAAATCGTCCGGCATCTTCAGGAAACTGTTGACTGGACTGGCGTGAAAACGGTGCATTATTTTGAGCCTTTGCATGAACTGATGGAGGTCGATATATCGGACTTGGTAGTCTGGCTGGAGGATAATTATCCCGGTATCCAGCTTTTTGCCCCGCGGCTGATTGAAGGCGAATGGGAAATGATATCCATTAAAGATGCCCCGGCACCGGATCAGTTTGACGTTATTATTGTGCCGATGCTCGGCTTCGACTCTAAACTGCATCGAATCGGTTATGGCGGCGGTTATTATGATAAGTTTCTGGCTAGCCAGCCGAAGGCAAAAAAAATCGGTGTCTGCTTTGAGGCAGGCAAGGTTGAGCATATTCCTGCCGAATCGCACGATGTTTCAGTCGATCTATTGATTACAGAACAGCGAGTTTACACGAAATAGTTCTACCGATACCTTATGCCAGGTTTCTGGAGTGGGTACACAGTGTGTACCTTTTGTATACACACTGTGTACCCACCCGGGAAATAGTAGGGCGATCAGGGGTGCTTATCAGTAATTCTGGAGTATACTTATCAGTAATGATTGAAGGGGTTGCCACTAAGCGCAAGAAACTGGCTATTATCGATGGCAAGAGCGTGTTTTACCGCGGCTATTACGCCATGCCCAACCTGGCTACCCAGGACGGCACGCCAACAGGGGGAATTTTTGGTTTTGCCACCATGGCGCTGGAGGTCATCCGGCGGCTGAAACCGGACTATGTGGCGGTGGCCTGGGACAAGCCCAAAACCAACATCCGCAAGCGTTTGGAGTTGTATCCGGAATACAAGGCCGGCCGCAAACCGGCACCGGCCGACTTTCACGCCCAGGTGCCGATCCTGCACGAACTGCTCGATGCTTTTGGCTGGCCGCTTTATGAACTCGATGACTACGAGGCCGACGACATTATGGGTGCTTTAGCCACGCAGGCCAAGAAAAAAGACATTGAAACCATGCTTATTACCTCTGATCTGGACATGTTGCAGCTGGTTAACAGTCACACCCACGTTTACGCACTCAAAAAAGGCCTCAGCAACATAGAATTGTATTCACCAGCCAGTTTCGAGGCCAAATATGGCATTCAGGTTGACCAATTTTTGGACATGAAGGCCTTAAAGGGCGATTCGTCCGACAATATTCCGGGTGTGCCGGGCATCGGCGAAAAGGGCGCCCTGGAGCTACTCAAACAATTCGAAACGCTGGACGGCGTTTACCAAAACCTGGCTCTAACCAAAGAAACCACTCGCAAAAAACTGGAGGCCGGCAAAGACATGGCCTACCTAAGCAAGCAGTTGGCCAGTATCTGGATCGATGCGCCGATCGATCTGGATCTGAAAGAAGTTGATGGTAGCAAAATCCAGCCCGAAAAGGTCTTGCATCTACTGCAAAAACTGGAGTTCCGCACCTTGGCCCGGCAACTGCCGGAAATCATGCAAGTAGCCATAGACAAGCATCATGCCGATAACGGCAATAGTCATCTCAAAGTAGGGCCGGTGGGCAGTGATGTTTATATTAACAGCGGCCAGAAACTGGCAAACTTAAAGCTGGACGATGCCGAAACGCTGTTTGTGCATAGTTTTTCGGCCGGCAAACACGGCAAAGATCCACTGGTACTGGCGCTTAGTGACGGGAAAAATGCTGTCTATAGCCTCGACCTGGCCGCGCTAAAAAAAGACGCTGTAACAGCGGCGCTGAAGCCAATCATTACCCCCAAAACCAAGCTGATCGGCCACGATGTCAAAGCCACCATGAAGGTCTTTTTGGAACTTGGTCTACCACTGCCGCAAGTCGGGCACGATGTGCTGATCGGTGGTTTCCTGCTCAACGCCCTTCAGCGCGAGCAGACCCTCACCGAACTCGCCGTAACGCATCTGGGCTATGAAGGCCCCGGCTTCGACAACCTGGACCCAATTCAAATGATCGGCTCGAGTCCGGAAATCATTGCCATTATTAAAGCCCTGTATGAGCAACAGGCCGCTGAGCTGAAAAAAATCCCCAAACTACCGGAATTAGCCAAAAATATCGAGTGGCCGGTCATTCCGGTGCTGGCCGATATGGAATACACCGGTATTGAGCTCGACACGGCCTACTTGCGGAAGTTCTCAGATGAAATCGAGGATCTGATCTCGGACTACGAACAGCAGATATACGGCCACGCCGACCAGGAATTCAACATTGCTTCGCCAGCCCAACTGGCCGAAATCCTGTTCGACAAACTCAAACTGCCAACCCAGGGCATCAAAAAGGGTAAAACCGGCTACAGCACGGCCGCCAGCGAACTCGACAAGTTGCGCGGCCAACACCCGATCATCGACCCGATCACTCAATACCGCGAGGTCGCCAAGCTCAAAAACACCTACATCGATACTCTGCCCAATATGGTAGACGACAACTCACGCTTGCATACAACCTTTGCACTCACCGTGGCTCAAACCGGCCGCCTGAGCAGTAACGACCCTAACCTCCAGAATATCCCGACCCGAACCGACCTGGGCCGCCGGATCCGGACAGCCTTTGTGGCCGCCAAGGGCAAAAAACTGGTTAGTGCCGACTACTCACAATTTGAGCTACGCTTGGGAGCCGTGCTGGCCAAAGACACCGAGCTTATCGAGATGTTTAATAGAGGGGCAGACATTCATACTGCCACCGCCGCCTTGGTCTACGAACGCGAACCCGAAGACGTTACCAAGCAGATGCGCCGAGCCGCCAAGGTTATTAATTTTGGCATCCTGTACGGCATGAGTCCGCACGGTCTGAGCATTGCCACCGGCATGACCCGCGAGCAGGCCGTGACCTTTATTGAACGCTACAAGGCCGTCCGACAGCCGCTGTTCGACTACATGGATCGCGTTAAGGAACAGGCCAAAAAAGACGGCTATGTTGAAACACTGTTTGGCCGTCGTCGGCCGATGCCTGACATCCTTTCCGGCAACTTTGTGGTGCGCCAGGCGGCTGAACGCGCCGCTATCAACATGCCGATTCAGGGCACCGAAGCCGATCTGATGAAGATGGCTATGATCAAGGTGCAGAACCTGTTAAAAAGCCAGCATAATGACTGCAATCAACTGCTTCAAATCCACGACTCAATACTGGTAGAATGTCCCGAACCGGTCGCCACTCGCATCGGCGAACTCCTCAAAGACACCATGGAAAACATTTACAAACTATCCGTTCGCCTCGATGTCGACGTCACCATCGGCGACAATTGGGGCGAACTCTAAAGCTTATCTGGCGAAGGGCGATTGCGGGAGCGTTGCTTGGTGATGCGCCGGCCGCCGGCCTTCATTAAGCGGTAGGCCAGGGTGATGATCCAGACGGCCAATAACAGGTCAGCTATGCTGGTAAACAGGCTGAGCAGGCCGTTGTGGTAGCGTACGTTAAGCCTGATATTAAAGAAAGCAATCAGGGCTATCATGGCCTCGGCGGCAATAAGTATCTGGGCTAGACGACGGCTACGCTTTTCCTGGGCGGCGTAACCAATAAGTAACACAATTCCGAACCACATGATGGTCAGAATATAAAACACTACCGAAGAGAAGATGTTACTAAAACAACCACCGCCTTCGTGATGGCAGGTTGTAACGATCGAATCAAGGCCGTTTAAGATGTTCAATAACCCCAGTACGATGAACTGAATCAGGGTAGCGGTGCCGGTTTCGTAGGTGAGCTTCATCCGTAGTTATTATATCCGATAACGCCCAAGCTTAAGCTATTGCAAAAAACATATAATAGTGGTAGTATATGTATATCATGAGATATATCTTTGGCCTGCTGGTGGTTCTTGGACTACTCATCCTTTTGATAGTCCTGCTGGTTGGTGGCGGTGGCAAACCGAAGGTTCCGGCTACCAGCAAGACTCTCGACAGCTACGCCACAACCAATGCCGAAACCCGTCTGACAATTGACGGCTCGGTTAATGCCCAGAGTATTCACAACCAGATACGCATCACCGTCGACCGCAACAACGTTACCTATGAGCAGGTACAGGGTTACAACGGTAATGTCATCAAAATGCAACGCTTTGACAACACCGAAAACGCCTACGCCAACTTCCTTTCGGCGCTGACTCATGCCGGTTTCACAAAAGGCAACGCCGATAAAGCTTTGGCTGATGAACGGGGCTATTGTTCCACAGGAGACCGTTATATTTTCGAACTGAGCCAGAATGATAAAAACATCGAACGCTTCTGGGCTACTAATTGCGGTAATCCCAAAACCTACGGCGGCAACGCCAATTTAACCGTTGAACTCTTCAAAGCCCAGGTGCCCGGTTATTCTGATCTGACCCAAAGCATCGTACTTTAACGATATGCGACAATATAGGTATGATTAGGGCGATTATATTTGATTGTTTCGGCGTGCTGGCAACTGAGGCCTGGCTACCGTTTAAGACTAAGTATTTTGGCGATGATCCGGCTAGGTTCGAACAAGCAACTGATCTGGGCAACCAGGCCAATCGCGGCCTGATAAGCTATGATGACTTCCTGCGTTTGATAGGCGTAATGACGAATATGACACCTGACGCAGTCGATTCTGAAATCGCCCGCAACGTGCCCGATGAAGAACTGTTTACTTATCTGCGCGAGCTGAAACCCACCTACAAGCTCGGCTTGCTGAGCAATATTGCCCGCAATCGTCTGGAGCAGATGTTTGCGGATGACCAACTGGCATTGTTTGATGCTATTACGTTGTCATACAAGAGTGGTTACATAAAACCACAGCCGGAAGCTTACTCCGTTGTTGCCGATCAACTGAAAGTCAGCATCAATAATTGTATGTTCGTCGACGATCAGGAGCGCAATGTTAGCGGTGCCCGCACAGCCGGCATGCAGGCTATTTTATACCGTTCTGCCGCACAGCTGAGGCAAGAGCTGGAACCGCTCCTAACAGGCTAGCCGATACGGAAAGTTAAGCGTTTGTCTAGTTGACAGCGGCGCTTTATCTCCGGTCCGCGCAAGCGCAGGGTGGAGGCCAGAGCAGAGTTCGGCACCGATATAACGATGTCTTTGTCGCGCACCTGTACGCCAACCTCGACTTTGAACTCGTCCCGAACATACTTTTTGATGCTCGCCATCTCCGGCGGTTCGTCAAAGTTCTTATTGCCCAGTAGGGTGGAGAGGGAATCCATCACCCCATTATACTTGTTACAATAAACGAATGCCGGAGTTGCCAGAAGTTGAAACCGTAAAGATCGGTTTGGCGCGCTTGTTGCCGGGGCGGCAAATCGCAGAGGTTGATTTTGATTGGCCAAAATCTTTTCCCAATGCACCGGCTGACGTGCAAAAATTTATCATTAAGGCTAGCGTCACCGAGGTGAAACGGCGGGCTAAAGTGTTACTCATCGAACTGTCCAGCAACTATTCGCTGGTAATTCATCTGAAAATGACCGGCCAGTTGGTGTTTAAAGGCGCTGGTGAGCGGTTTGGTGCCGGCCATCCAAATGCCTCCCTGGTGGGTTCACTGCCCGACAAATCAACCCGCGTCACTCTGACATTTACAGATAACAGCCGATTGTTTTTTAATGATCAACGCAAGTTCGGCTGGGTACGGTTAATCCCCACCCCGGAAGTTATGAACCTTGATTTTTTTAAAAAGGTCGGCCCGGAGCCGCTGGCCGCCGATTTCGGCTGGACGGATCTGTGCGAACGTTTGCTAAGGCGCAAAAATACCAGCATCAAGGCCGCCTTGCTTGATCAGACGGTAGTGGCCGGGGTCGGCAATATCTATGCCGATGAATCGCTGTGGGGAGCCAAAATCCACCCCAGCACATCTGTTAAAAACCTGTCGGCCAGACAATTTCACGAACTCTACGACGAACTGGTATACGTGCTGAGGCTGGCGATTGAAAAAGGCGGCTCAACCGACCGGAACTATGTTGATGCTGAGGGCAAAAAGGGTAGTTATATGAGTTTTGCACGGGTTTTTCGCCGCGAGGGGCAGTCCTGTCCTCGTTGCGGCAGTATTATCGAAAAAAGCCGGGTAGCCGGCCGCGGCACGCACTTCTGCCCGCTTTGTCAGCCTAAGCCGCCGCTTTAGGCAGTTTTTTGAGCAGGTTGATGGCTGCCTCGTCGGACGGTAGGCGAAAACGAGCCGCCGTGCGACCGCGACCGACTTTTATGTTGTAGGCCGAAGTCGGCAGGGCGGCAAACAGATCCTCGTCGGTCATATCATCACCAATCGAAAGCATAAAATCATAGTCGTGCTGTAACCAATTTTGGGCGGCTACACCCTTGTTGACACGGGGATTTTTAATCTCCAGCACCTTATTGCCTTGCAATAATTCGAGCCCAAAGGCTTTGAGTGACGGCCTGAGAACACGCTTAATAATAATGGCGTACTTTTGGGCATAATATGGCGGCACGGCCCGGTAATGCCAGACCAGCGAGTGCGGCTTGGTCTCGACGCGGGCACCGGGAGCCAGCCGGGCGTATTTTTCCAGCGCCGGTTGCAAGATTTGTTTCCAGGTGGTGTCTGATTTTTCCAATATCTGCCAGTGCTTATTGCCGGCCTTCTTAACCGCCAATCCATGCTCGGCCACCAGACTGACAGGCAGTCCGGCGAACCAGGCCCCCAGGTCGCTGGCCCTGCGACCGCTGATCAGCACTATATCATTAGCCTTATCTTTGCCCAGGGTTTCCAGCAAGTGTAGTAATGACTTGGGCGGCTTGGCGGCTTGATAATTGGCGGAAAAAGGCACCAGACTGCCATCGTAATCGAATAACAGCAGTCGTTTGCCGGCGTGAGCGTAGTCGTCGTTAAGCTGTTTGGTTAATTTGCTGTTTAGGGTGCGGGTGCGCGGCTTGGGCGAACGTATAGGTTGCTGTAACGTCTTCACAAAATCCTTGGCCCAGTATTGTACGGTGTTATGAGACAGCTGTTTGCGCATGTGTTTCAGGCGGCGGCGCAATTCGCGGCGGCGCATGCTGAGGGCATCCTGTAGGGCATCTACCAGCGCCTCCGGACGTTTCGGGTTAACCAGCAAAGCCTGGTGCAGTTCTTCGGCCGCGCCGGCCGTTTCGCTCAATATCAGCACGCCGTTTTTGTGGGTGCTGGCTACAAACTCCTTGGCGGCCAGGTTCATGCCGTCGCGCAAGGGAGCGATGAACGCCACATCGGCTACCTGAAACAGGGCAGTAACTTCTTCAAATGGCTGGGCAATGTTCATATAATCGACCGGTTGCCACCTATCCGTGCCATAAAGCGTGTTGATTTCTTCGACCCGTGCCGCCAAGCGTGCCGCCAAGCGCTGGTAAACGGCAATATCGGTACGCGACGGCGCCGCCACCATGCTAAACACAACCTTGCCGTGTAGCTTGGGATCGCGCTCCAACAGCTTCTGGTAGGCTTTGAGGCGCTCTACCAGCCCCTTGCTGGGATCGAGCCGGTCAACGGCCACGATGACCTTGCGGCCCCTGTAGCGCTTGCGGTAGCGGCGAACGGCAGCTTTGACGGCCTTGGTTTTGATGGCCTCAGAGTACTTCTTATAATCGATGCCCATCGGAAAGTCGGCGACC
>Ga0065182_1000551_pt1 | contig 16269 bp, 20 predicted proteins | sample CryGey02umfilter_2_FD_59208 | JGI IMG/M metagenome (GOLD analysis project Ga0065182, IMG submission 59208) | Groundwater microbial communities from aquifer in Utah, USA - Crystal Geyser 4/10/14 0.2 um filter (version 2) (version 2) | ecosystem: Environmental > Aquatic > Deep subsurface >...
TGATCCGATATAACCCCAACTGGATTTCTGCAACAGTACAATATTTGCAAATATTTTTTTTTCTGGTATAATTATACGATTAAATAAAATATTTATTTCTAAAACAATCAATATGAAAAAAATATTTACTTGTCACAATTTGGTTCCTTCACGTGATCATTTTGTTTATGTAAGTGGGGAAGATTTCAACCCTTTGAAAGCTGAAATGGCTTCAGAGATACAAAATGCCAAAGAGGGGATTGAGTCGGATCTGGGAAATGAAGTCAATGCGAATGAGGCAATGAAAAAAGCAATTTCTGCCATTGATGGCAGGATGAAGGCTCAAATAGCCTGGGCGGAAGATCAATATCCTGATAAAGACCTCGCTGTTGCGGAAAAAGCTTACAAGCAAGGGTTTATAAATACCATGAAACATGATGCGCAAAAGGCTATTGCAGACATTGTTGCTCAAAAGGCAACTTATGAAGAGAAGGCGAAGTTTGTACAGCTTTCATCGGAAGTTGAGCTTGAACGCACCTCTGGGCTTCAGGAAAAGGCTAATGCATTCATGTCGGGAGAACTCCCTTCTGTTAGTACTGACATTTATACGGCCGGCAATGTTGATTCGGCGGCTGCCGATTTATCCTCGCTTAAGACCTGGTACGACCAGGCGAACGGACATTATAACAAATATCTTGCTCTTCAAAAGAAAACCAATAAAGCAAGCACGATTGCTGAACGGCTGAATGACCCATCTTATACCATTAAGACAAACAAAGAGCATGTTGATCTTATGGTGCGAGAACTAAGTGCAAGAGTGAACAAGGCCGCTACAAGCTATAATATCAAGCTTGCAGCGTTCAATGGCAACCTCCCAACACGAATTCAGGAGGAGAAAACCAATATTGATACTTATAAACAAGAGTCCGGAAGGTATCAGCAGGCTTATGGGGCTAAGGAGAAGATTGGTGGGGAAAAGGTGGATGCGCAAGATCTGGAAAATAAATTTCAGCGGTACAAAGACCAGCCGGAATTTGTGAAAAAACTGGAAAATTTTTTGAGCAAAGTAAGTACTTATAAAAACCTTCCCAATGCTGCTGGAGGAGCGGGTGTAGCTTAATGCAACTTAATGACCCATGAAGAATACTTACAACTGGTGCAGGGATCGGAAGTTTTTAAGGCTCTGGAGGAGTCGTTTCAGAAGCGAATACTGACGGCCAAGGGGGAGGAGCAGGCTCGTTATATTCAGATTTTTACCACTGAGCGTAATGGAATTCTTGCCGCCCGGAAGGAGCTTGTTGAAAAAAATGCCGAAACTGTAAAGGATTTTGAGGTAGGGACCAAGAAAGCCACCCGGAAATATTTGGCATCGAGCGAAAAGAGGGAGAGAGGCGCGGAAACCAATGAAGCTGAAAATTTACTTAACTCAATTTGATTATGGCACTGGAACAACCTGACAAAGAGGCGTATAAAGCCCGTGTTGAGGCGGACACCAAGGCCGCTGCGGAAAAACTGGAGGCTGATATTGGAATGGCCGACAATATTGATAAGGCAATTCAGGCCGCAAAGGACACCATAGCTAAGAGCAGAGATGGTGTTATTAATTCTATGTCCGCGCGGCAGGGGAAGGGGGAAATCGGCAAGGGATTGGACGAATCAATTGATGTCGCCACTTTCAGAAAGACGATTTTGGATATGGCGGATAAGGCTATTAAAGAGATTAGTGATCATGAAAAGAACTATAAGGACAGGCATGAAGCGATTCGTGGGGTCGCTCAAATATCTGTAGACATGGAAAAGCCGAAAAATAAGAAAGAGATTGATAACTTGAATAAAATGACGTCCGAATTTATGCGGCAACCTATGGAATTTTATAAAAGAGGCGCTGCCACAGAAGGTGCCGCCGGTACGCAGGACATTGCCGCCTGGAGTGGCAATTTGCAAAAATTGCAGCAATTAAGCGATAAAGGCGTTGCAATGAATACCACGTTTCTTGAACCGAGAGCCGCTGATTTGCGAAGATTCGTGGATTCAATGAAAACGCTTGATCCACCAATTGCCGAAAGGGCGAATGAGTTACTTGCCACTGTGCTTATTGCTCAGGCTTCATGTAAGCAAGCGAAAATTTTATATACGAAGTGGCTCGATCAAATACAGAGGGAATTACCCCAGAAACTTACTGATGCAAAGACCAGAGAAAAAGAGTTGATGTTGGCATCGGCAAAAAAACAGGGGGAAAAGGGAAATGGCAATGTTTCGGATAAGGAGCTTGCAGATGCTTACACTGCTTATATGAATCAAAAAAAGATTGTGGAGGCATTGAGCGGATACAATAAAGATGTGGGAGGTATGAGTCCATCGCGCTTGCCTGCCGAGCCCACTAAAATCAGTTTACCGGAAGTTGTACTTAAGAAAAGGGATGCCGAGAGTGAAACCGGCGCCAGAGAGGCGCCCATGGTTTAGCGAAGTGGCCGGAGCCGGCCGGGTTAACTGGATCATCAATAAAAAATAAATAAATATTTTATAACTTAAAACAAAAATGAAAAAACATTATTTCTTACAGAGTCGGTTGGTGTTTATGGGGGCCCCGGGAGGTTTCCCTGAAGGACAGCCGGAGGCTCAAGCTGAAGCGGCAAAAAAGGCTCCTGAGGGGGTGGCTGCAACGCAGGAGAAAAAACAGCATGCAGAGAAGTTCAAGAACAAATTGGGGGGAGTTGGTAATCTTTATAAAATCCCCATTGATCCGGATGCCCTCAAGGCGGATGGCGATGCGACTAAATCTGGCCAAATGAATGCTGTAGCGGGGCCCAATGGATCCGCGATATATCAAGAACCAGAAGCCGGTCCTGCTCAACCATTAAATAAAATGGCTGCTGTACCTGCTAAGCCAGAAAATGTACCTGCTGAGCCTGAAGATATTTATGAAAAAGCAGAAGAAGAATATAAAGCAGAAAAAGCTGCGCAGAAGGCTAAAGCAAATGCTACCGCGGCCGAATTGGCCAAAGCTTTTAGCGTGGAAGATGTCAAGACCACTACCGCGCTTGCTGCAAAAAGCGGAGTTGAAACCCCCGGGATTGCCGGTGAGACTCCCGACTTTGCGCTGCCGGAAAAAAATGTGGATGTAAAAGGGCCATTTGCGGAAAAAGGTAAGACACTAGCGGATGAAACGGTCAAGCCGGAGTCTGTACGTACGGCGTAAATTGTAGCCGGAAAGAAGGAAGAGGAAGGTCCAAAGACTTAATAGAAACTTAAAAAATAATCATGGCTACAAAAGAGCTGCAGGACGCATTTTTTTCGGCACTGGAGGCCTCGAAAAGTTACAGTATTTTAAGTTCGGGGGAACAGTCCGAGCTTAAAACTTCTTTTTTGACTGCGACCGATGATCAGCTTAAAGAGGGGCTGGAGGTTATAAAGCGGGATGCGGTTGAGATGGAACAGATTGAGGCCGAGGCAAAAAAAAAAGCTGAAGAAATGAAGAGGAGACTGAAGGAGGAGCTCGCCGCAAAAATCGCCAAAGATAAAGATGAGTCCGCAATGGCTGCGGAAAAACTGCTTGAACAGGTTGAAAATGCTCCGGCAGCAGATGAGTCCGATCCGAAAAAACGTAAGAAGTTTCTTGGGATCTTTTAGGGGGCTCGCGCCTTTCGCGCCGCGCTTCGCGCTCCATGCAGCTCTGCGCTTCCGCGCTCCGGCGCACTCCGCCCCTTCCGGGGCTACGTGATTAATTCATCTTCTTCCGAATGAACGCCGGGATGTCCAGTTCGCTTTCCTGGGAAGAGACTTTGTTTTCGGAAGCTTCGCCGGCGCTGATGTTTTTGATGGCGCTAAGTGAAGAAAATCCGTTTCCACCACCTAATCCTAGTGAGGAGTGCTGTCTTATGATTGAAGAGGTTCCCTTCATTGACTCATCGAATCCGGTGGCTACTACTGTTATCTTGATTTCGCCGGTGTATGAGTCGTTTATTACGGCTCCGAAAATAATATTGGCGTCGGGGTCGGCGGCTTCTGTGATTATTCGGGCGGCTTCGTCTACTTCGAACATACTTAGGTCGTTTCCGCCGGTTACGTTGAACAGCACGCCTTTGGCTCCGTCTATGGATAGCTCCAGAAGTGGGCTTTCTATTGCGGCTTTCGCGGCTTCCATCGCGCGGTTTTCGCCGGCGCCGTATCCTATTCCCATTAGGGCTGATCCGGCATTTTCCATTACTGTTTTTACGTCCGCGAAATCTACGTTGATCATTCCGTGGACTGTAATTAGGTCGGCGATTCCTTGGACACCTTGCCTTAGTACGTCGTCACAAACTGTGAAGGCTTCGGTAAGGGGTGTTTTTTTGTCGATTATTGAAAGAATTTTGTCGTTTGGGATTGTGATTAGTGTGTCTACCTTGTTTTTTAGGTTTTCCAATCCGTCTTCCGCCTGTTGTGTGCGGCGATGTCCTTCGAATGAGAAAGGTCTTGTTACTACTCCTACTGTTAGGATTCCCATTTCTTTGGCGATGTCTGCAATAATGGGGGCGCCGCCTGTTCCGGTTCCTCCACCCATACCGCATGTTATGAAGACCATGTCTGCTCCTTCAAGTGCCTGGCGAATTTCTTCCGAGCTTTCTTCTGCCGCCTGACGGCCGATGTCCGGGTTTGATCCGGCTCCAAGGCCACGGGTTGTGGCTTTACCTATGTTGATTTTTGTAGGTGCTTCGGAGTGATATAGTGCTTGCGCGTCCGTGTTTACGGCAATGAATTCGATTCCGCGAAGGTTGGCTTTAATCATTCTGTTTAGTGCGTTTCCGCCGGCACCTCCAACTCCCACTACCTTAATTAGGGCGATAGGGCTTACTTCAGGGACTACTTCCTGTGTTCTTTTGCTTGCCTGCGCTGATCCGGATCCTGAAAAAAGGTTTCTAAGTGAATCTTTTTGTTGATTGGTATGCATTGAGTAGGAAGTAATGGGTATTTAATGTGATATTGCAAAAACGGAGTCTTATTCTTACTTAGAATTTGCATTAATGTCAAGAAGATTTTTTAATGTTGGTCGTTCTGCTCTTTTCCCTTTAAGGAAACAGGTTCTTGATCCAATCTTTCATACTTCCAAAACTTTTGCGAAAATCTAATCCTTTCAAAGAGAATCCGTAGGTGCGATTTTCCAGGCGTGTGCCCCATAATATTAGTCCTATTGCTGTGGCGTAGGCCGGATCGTCTATTTTATCTACCACGCCGTCGAAGTTTTGCGGGAAACCTATTTGTACCGGTAGGTTCAGAGTTTCGCGCGCAAGGTCTATGGTTCCCGGCATTTTAACGCCGGCGCCGGTTAGGACTACTCCCGCCGGAAGCATGCCGTCGCGGTGGATTTTGGCTAGTTCGTCTTTTACCAATACGAAAATTTCGTGATATCTGGCCTGTATTATTTCGGCCATGAGTTTTTTGGATACTTTTTGAGTGTCTATTTTGGAAAGGAGCGATAGGTCTATTATTTCGCGGTCGTTTACGTCTGCCGGGTTGCAGGTGCCGTATTCGATTTTGATCTTTTCCGCGGTGTCTATGGATGTTCTTAGGCCTATTGCTATGTCGTTTGTTACGTTTTCACCTCCGACCGGTAGGACTGCCGTGTGCAGTGTTGTTCCTTCTTCAAATACGCTTACTGCAGTTCCGCCGCTTCCAACATCTACTACTACAACTCCAAGTTCTTTTTGTCTTTTGGAGAGTACGGCTTCGGATGCGGCCAGGCATGAAGGGATTATGTCATCTATGTCTACTCCGGCTTGGAGTACGCATTTTTCTATGTTTTTTACGCTTGGAACGAGTCCGGTAATAATGTGTGCGTCCACTTCCAGGCGGATTCCTGTCATTCCTACCGGGTATTTGATACCTTTCTGCTCATCCACTGTAAAAGATTTTGGGATTATGCGCAGAATGCGGCGATTCCCCGGGATAGATACGGCTTGCGCCGCTTCCAGTACTCTGTCTACATCGTCTTCGGTGATTTCGTTTCCGGCGCTTCCTACTGCTATTACTCCTTTGCTGTTTATGGATTCAATGTGGTTGCCGCCAATGCCCAGGAAAACGTGATTAATTGGTTCTCCGGCCATTCTTTCCGCATCCTCCAAAGATGAAGTTATGCTTGAAATTGTTTCTTCCACGTCGATTACAGACCCTTTGCGGAGGCCTGTGGATGGTGCGATTCCTACGCCTATAATGTTTGGAGCTTGAGACTTCTCTTCTAATGTACCGACCACTGTTCTGATCTTCGAGCTGCCAATATCGAGGCTAGCGATAACTCTAGCTTTGGGCATTTATTTGGTCAGTTATTAAGATAGATACCCTTTTGCGGGGCTGAAGAGAATATAGTATATGGGGCCTTTTTTGGCAATGTATTTAGGCAGAAGTACAACGTGCTCCGCGTATGTTTCTTTCATTTTCGCAGCATTAAAACAGGGATGCTTGGTCGACGTGGCGGATAGTTTTTTTTAGCTGGTCGAGCCGTTTAATAAGACTTTTGAATTCCAGTTCGTCAAAGAGTTTTTCTACGGCTGGGTAGTTTATGTCGTGGGTTTGTAGGTCTTCCAAGTTGAATTGAACGGGGGCGTTTATGTCTATTGTTGCGAGTTCACGGCTCATGTATGCGCTTTCTTTTCCGGCTTCCAGTTTTGTTTTTTTGCCGGCTGGTAGCTGGGCAAGATTGGCGTAGATGTTGTCTAGGTCGTTGTATTTTTGTAGGAGCTCCGTTGCGCCTTTTGGTCCTATTCCGGGGACGCCGGGGATGTTGTCGGATGTGTCGCCGCAGAGAGCTTTGTAGTCGATTATCTGGCTTGGGCTAATGCCGTATTTTTCTTGTACGGCGGCCGGATCGAACATTTTTACTTCGGATATTCCTTTTATTGGAGCCATAACATGGGTTTTTTCGGATACGAGTTGCATGGCGTCCTGATCTCCGGTGACTATTATGGTTTCCAGGTCTGCTTCTTGTTCCGCCTTGTGTGCGGCTGCGCCAAGCAGGTCGTCCGCTTCGAATCCGTCCTGCTGCATCATTGGTACGCCGAAGGCTGTTATTACTTCTTTTAGTCTTGGTAGTTGAGGGTATAGGTCGTCCGGTGGAGCGGCGCGAGTGCCTTTGTAGTCGGCAAATTTTTCGTGGCGGAAGGTTGGTGCTCTGCGATCCCAGGCTATTCCAAGGTAGTCCGGTTGTACTTTTAGGTAGATATCAATCAGCATCCTTAAAAATCCGAAGATGGCGTTTGTGGTTTCTCCTTTTGTTGTTTTGAATGGCGGGAGAGAATGGTATGCACGATGCAAAATAGCGTTTCCGTCAATTAGAATGAGCTTCTTCATGTGTTTTGTGTGGTTAGCAGGATGGAATAAAGTGCGTTTTTTTGCTATAATACTGAGATTGCTTGCATTAGTTCTACCTTACGTATGGTTAAAAGTGAATACCAAAAAGTGGCGGATGGGAAAAAAACTGCTAAATCTCTCTTTATTAAAGAGGGCAAGAGGACGCCACTTCTTGTGGTTTTTGCTCCAAAGAAAAATTTGGACCGCGACGCTTTTTATGAGCTCTTAGATGGGCTTTTAATTTTGCCCGGCAAGGTGGTCGTTGTTTCGGATGATGAGCATGCGGACGCGGAAAATCGCTTAAAAGGAAAAATTTCGTGGGTTAATACTAAAGATGGTCGTAATAGTAAGGATATTGAAAATTATTTAATGGCAGCCGATATGGCGCTTGTTTTTGAGGAGCATATGCATGAACTTGAAAATTTTATGGCTAAGGGAGTTGTTGTTATTGGGCATGATAAGTCGCCGTTTTTGGTTGATTATAAGCCGATAGAGGAGACTGGAAATAGTTTTACTTTTGAAAATTATGGTCCGTGGGAGATTTTTAAAGCGCTGGTTCGTGCGCATGAGACTTTTGTTTTTTCGCATGATTGGCAGCATATAGTGAGGGGGGTTTTGAATGGGTAAGTGCATGGGTTTGGGGAGAAAAAAACTCTCAGAACATGTGTCACGGTAAGGTCGCGCTAGCATGTACGCTCGACCTTATTTTGAAGGATCATGATCCTTCAAAAGTGACACAGATGTTCTGAGAGTTTTTTTCTCCCCAAACCTCCATTATTCTTCAAAACGGCCGTTTTTCACGGGGTGACACAGATGTTTTGGAAATTTTATTCTTCCCACCCCTCCCTTGTTCTTCAAAACACCGTTTTTCACGGGAGGAGGGGGATGTTGTTTGGGATTTAGTCCAGGGAGTTGGTGCCGGGGCCGGTGCCGGGGATGCTGGTTATGTTTTCCACTATTTGGCTGAAGTTGATGTACTTAATTATGTCCAGACCGATTATGCGGCCGACTGTTCCTACTATTACAACCGATAGAACTGTTACTATCAGTCCAATAATTGCATAACGAATTGTGGATACGGCTGTTTTTATCTTGTCTTCTTTTCCTCCGGAAAGGATGAAGGAAATTCCTCCTATGAAAATAAAAATAACCGATAGGAGTCCGGCTATAATAATGGCGTATGCGAGGCCTTTATTTATGATATCGACTATATCGTAGCGTTGAGCTGACTCTATCAGAGTATCGTTCATTATTAATTCTGTTTAGGTTTTAAGACATTACTTCGGTTCCGTCCGGTTCAACTATTTTAAGGTTCACGCGGGCGTTATTTTTGGAACCGATTACGCGCAAGAGAATGCGGAGGGATTTTGCGGTTTGTCCGCTTTTGCCAATTACTTTACCCATGTCCTCCTTGTTTACTTTAAGGGTAATCAGTACGCCCATTTCATCTACGCTGCGGGATACTTCAACATCGTCCGGATACTCTACTATGTTTTTTATTATGTATTCAACAAAATCGCGATCGTTACCGGTAGCGAAATCTTTATCTTCAGTCATGTTTATTTTGCGTTAAGAATAAATTCAGCTTTGAATTAGTGGCGTTCGTTTCTTATGCGGACGCTTCTTCTTTTGCGGGTTCCTCTTTCATGACTTCTTCTTTTGGCGCTTCTGCTTTTTCTGCCGGCTGTTCGCCTTTCTTTTTGTGCTTTTTGTTTCTTGGTTCCAGAAATTTATCCATCCCTTCAAAACCTTGATTTTTTAAAATTGAGGCGACGGTGTCGCTTGGTTGTGCGCCTTTGCTGATCCAGTGCTCGATTCTTTCTTTTTTTAGTTCGATTTTTTTGGGTTGTAGATATGGGATGTAGTTCCCTAGCAATTCAAGATATTGTTTTTTTACGGCTTTGCTTTTTTCGGCTACAACAACACGATAACTTGGTTGTCCTTTTTTACCTGTTCTGGATAGTCTGATTCGGAGCAATTTGCTTTTAAATGAAGGAATAATTGAAAATTCGCCTGTCTAGTGTAGCGCAGATCTTTGTGTTGTCAATCGGAGTTTTTTGCAGATTTTTTATCCGGTTCCGAGCTGGTTGTGTGTACCGGCGTATCTTATATAGAAGTATTCGTTTTGCTTTGTAACAATAAGGCGAAAATCCTTATCAAGTTTAATTTCGAAATATCGGTATCTTTTAAATTCGCCTCCAAGTGTATCGATGGGGAATGGCAAATCCCTGGTACCAAATTCAGTGAGGTGCTCAAGGCACTCTAAAAACTTCGCTTTTATTTTTTTTGCGTTTTGCTCACCGCTTTCCGGGCATCTTTATGAAGGTAAATCCTATACATCCTATAGACCGATAAGTTTTTTAAGGTGTTTCGTATTTTTAATTTTTATGTAATTTTCCGGTTTTTCCCCCTCTTCAAGCCAAATATTGAAGGGAATACCCTTGTGAATTACGATTTGCCTGTAAAATATATTAATGGCATCCGTTGGCTTTATGCCCAGATTTCCAAGGATTTGTTCGGCTTCTTTTTTGAGTTGCGGCGTTGTGCGCGCACGGATCATGGCGGTTTTTGATGACATGGAAGTAATGTGATTATGAATAATGCAGGAATATTGTATCTCAATTGGGATACATTTTCAATATTTGTATTATTCAACAATCGTACGCAAAATACCCGCTTGGGATTAAGGTTTTCTAAAGCGGGTATAAAAAAAGATTAAATTTCCGTGTGCTGTGCGGATAGTGGGGCAGGCACGGTGTTTAGAGATTGGCCTGCAGTTGAGCGGGATCTTCAACGCAGTACTGGCCGCCGCCGGTGGCAAAAAGGTCGTTAATGTTTTGTTCAAGGGCGGGTTCGTTGCATTGGTAAACGGGCGCGGTGCAGTCCACTTTGTCGCCGTTTTCGTTTTCGGATACTGTAAGGCAGGCAATGGCGGCATTTTTGTTGGCTTCGCAATATGTTAAAACGTCCGCGGCGGTTGCCAGCTCCGGAGAGTTTGCGTTTTTGCTTGTAAGTTCGCAGTCTTCCGCGCAGGCGGTGGTGGCTTCTATGGTGCCGACAAGGGCTGTGGCGGCGAAGAGTTTGTTGAGGTTGGACATGGGGGGTTTTGGGTTTGATAGGATAGGATTTTTATGTTACCATACTTCGTGGTATTGTCAAGTTTTTGGTTTTTGGGCGATTGGATAACAAAAAAACCGCTTTTGATGGCGGCTTTTTTGTTATATGCACTTTAATTGGTTTGTTGTCCTAGTCTGTATATGTTCCACTTGAAGGAATAAAAATCATGGGTGAGGCAATAAATTCCTGTCCGATAGGTCCCGCCCATTTATAATCGAAATCACCCTTACCAGTCACATGATCAGTCCAAAAAACATCTCCAGGGGTGTTTTCGTTTCCAAGTTCAATTTTGACATTAAGCCCGTTATTAGTGACTGGCGAACCCGAACCAACGGCGGCATTGACAGTGTATGTCTTAGTAACGCCTTCCGGTATCACCACCATATTATCAACAAGACAGTGCCATTTGGAAACACTATAATTCGAAACCATTTCAGCACATTCTGACACCGTTGTTCCACCTTCCCTTAACCTAAGATTATCAATGCTTATCTGCCCCATTTTGTTCACTGTAACAACTATGGAATGAATTGCTGCTTCTCCCTTGCCAGGGTTATTATCGTTTTGGCAGGCCGAAATACGAAAATTAAAGATTGATAAGTCTACGCTTGCAGTTACCCATCCGCTCAAGCCTGGTGCTACTGAAAGAAATGGCATGGTTCCCATACCTTCCGGCAAATTGTTGCATACCGGCTGTTTAAATTCGGGTGTTGTTCCTGGAGTAGCTGGAGGAGTAGTTGGCTGTGCCGGTTGTGCCGGCTTTGGACTTGTTGTTGTTTTTACGGCCGTCGGCGTCGCGCGGCTTGCACCCAGGTTCAGGTTGCCCAATCTTCCCTGGAAGAGCTGGCCGCCGCCGAAGACGGCGATGCCGGCTACGGCCGCTACTGCAAGGCCGGCGATTATGTATAAGGTTTTCTTTTTCATTTTTGTTTTTGGTTAGGGAATGAAAAAATTTATATCTGTAAATGGTAACATATAACCCCCCCCGTCAAGCTATGAGCATAAATGCCCATAATGGGACTCCGTATACTTTATCGCTGGTTGCCCAATTATCCATATTTATGAGCAATCCACCATCGAGACTTTGGTTTTTTATTATGTTCTTCAAAAATCTTAGATCTTCGCCACGTATTTGATTTTGGTATTTTACTTCGATTGGGCAATCGCGAGTATCGGAACGAAGGAAAAAATCAAGTTCGCCGCTGTGATTCATGTCACCGGAGCGAATGTATGCGAGATTGTTTATGCCACGTAATCTTGCGAGTGCCTGCGCCACCAAACTCTCCGCTATGCATCCCTTGTCGGTTTCGGTCTGCAATGAGGGCGAAATTTTCGTCATGGCAAAGGTAAGCATCATATCAATTGGGTATATTTTTATATTTTTGCGCTTCAGGGGTTCGGCTTTATGTGAGAATTTTTCTACAAAAACAAGGAGGTCGGTTTGCTCGAGCAGTTTCATTCCTTCGGCAAGCGTAACTGCCGTTGTCCCCAATTCGGCGGCAATTTTGTTTTGGCTATATTCCTGACCTGGACGTGCAAAAAGGTGCCGCAAAAGACGCTCATACAGCTCCGGTTTTTTTATCTGCTGCAGGAGCATGAGATCTTCGAGAGTGACTTTTTTAACGTAATTTTCATCGATAATATGTGCCAGTTCAATTTCATTATTAGTTGCCAATTTCCATAATTGTGGAAATCCACCATCTTTAAGATATTCGCTGATGTATATGCGAAACTGCTGTTCGTTGTATTTGCCGGCGATATTCTTTAAAGACGTTGCCAGTTTTGAAGGTGAAAGATTGCGCTCAAATTCAAGCTGAAGCTCTTTTATTTCGGCGATTTGGGCTGACGTGAGAATGCCTTTCCCATGAAGAAATTCTCTAAATGAAAAGGTCGTAAGCTGTTCGGAAATAACTCTGCCAAGTAAAATCTTCAACGACTGTTCAAAAATCGAGTGCGCGGCAGAGCCGGACAGGACAATCCTTACATTTGGATTTCTTTCTACGCGATTTTTTACAAGTTTGGCCCAGTTTGATACGGCCTGCACTTCATCCAGAAAGCAATATGCGGGGGCGTCTATTTCGTCATAAGTGTCCTTCCCTAATATTTTTGCCCATGCGTTAAGTATGTTGTGTACCATCCTAACTTTCTCCTCGGGCCTTTCGCTCTGAATTTGTACGTCATCCAATGTTAAATAAAGCACCCTGTCCGGTGGCACATGATTATTTTTTATTAGATCCCATATAAGCTGCTTTTGAATTTCCGTTTTTCCTACTCTGCGGGGGCCTTTTATTAAAACGGCCATTTCATGATCGGCAAACATCTGCTCCCTTACCCTGTAAAAGGCTTCCCGCCGGAATTTTTCCGGCTCCCTTATGAGCGCGGGATCTTTTATCCAGGGCGAATTGGAATGAATTATTGTACGGTATAAATCGTCGTTTTCCTGTTGAATAAGAGGCATAGAATTTAAGATTTAATTAGTTATAGTGTACTATAACTAATTAAATATAGTCAACTATATTATATCTCGGTTGGGATGCGATTTAAATATTTATATTATCCAACAATTATTCGCACAATAGCCGCCCGGGATGAAGATTTTCTAAAGCGGAGATAAAGAATTTATTAAACTTCCGTGCCGAGGCGGGATTTTTTATAGCGTACAAAAAAGGCCAAATAATTTAATATTTCTTAATGTCCGGCTGATATTTTACCTATTGACCGCAGCTTGACGATCCTATTTGTCCCTGGTATTATTCTAAGGTAATAATACTTTCTTACTTTCCTACATGACTGCTAAAATATCAAAATGCACCGTTAAGGGGCAGATCACACTTCCTAAAGATTGGAGAGGTCAATTTAAAACCGACTCTTTTATGATCAAATATGACAAAAAGGAACTTGTCATCACTCCGGTTGACCTGACACATTTGCAGGAGGATATCCTTTTCGATGCCGAAAGAGACAATGAGGGCGAGGGGATTTCGGTTGATGAGATGATCAAAACATTAAAGAAGATAAAAAATGGATAAGATTGAAAAACTTTTACGCAATCTCACGAAAAAAGAGCATGAGGCAATGCTTTTACTGCTCCAGCAAATAAAAATCGATTTCTTTAAAATCCGCGGTCTTATTAAACTCAAGGGGCATCAAAATGCTTACCGTGTACGAATGGGAGATTACAGAATTGTTTTTAAAACAACTTCAAAAGGCGCCGAAATTATTAGAATCAGCAGAAGAAATGAGGAAACCTATAAGAATTTATAGGGCATGTTTTCCGTGATTTCGATTTTGATTTTTTTTATGGCGCGGGCGCCGAATTTTTCTGTGAGGGATTGGTGGATGCGGTGTTTGTTCATTTGGAGTTGTTGGGCCCAGGCGGAGTTTAGGGCTCCCAGGGTTAGGGTTGCGTCTTTGTAGGATTTTGGGAATGTGTTTTGCGCGGCCGCCGGCGGGAGTGTTTGCAGGGCTATTTTTCTGTACTGCTCACAGATTTCGACTGCTTTTAGCCCTTTGGCGAAGTTGTACTTGCCGGCGGCTTTTGGTAGTAGAGATTGGATTGAGTTCCACATGCTTACTTTATAATAGGGATTCAATATATACTTTCACTGTTTGCTGCGCCATGCGCTTCCAGGAGAAAGTTTTTACTCGGGCCAGGCCGTTTTCTATTAGGCGGGCGCGCAGGCTTTTGTCGCTGATTATGCTATATATGGTTTCGGCCATGTTGGCGGGGTCGTTGGGGTTGAAGAAGAGTGCGTTATTTTCGCCGCAGACTTCGGGGATGCAGGAGGCGTTGGACGCGGCTACGGGGACGGCGCATTGCATGGCTTCCAGGGGGGAGAGTCCGAATCCTTCATATAAGGAGGGGAATACGTAAACTTGCGCTCCGCCGTATAGGGCTATGAGATCCATCTCATCCACCATTCCTGTGAAAATTATGTCGTCCGAGAGTTCCAGGGAATAGGTTTGAGATAGAATTTCAGGGGCGTAGATGGGGTCTTTTCTGCCGGTTATGACTAAGTATCCGTCGTAGTTGTATTCTTCTTTTAGGATACTGAAGGTTTTTATGAGGTTTTTTAGGTTTTTGTGGCTGCGCCAGACACCCGTATATAATAGGTATGGTTTGTCTATTTTGAATTTTTCTTTTAGTGCGAGAGCGTATGTTTCGTCTGCTCCCGGCCTAAAATTGGAGTCGACTCCTTCGTAGATTACTTCTATTTTTTCTGCGTGGACGTGCAGGATTTCTTGTAGGTCCTTAGCTGTATTATTGGATACTGCTATTATTTTTTTGGCGTTTTTTACGGCGTTTTTTATGACTATGTGGTAGCCCATGCGGTGAAGGAAGCCTGTCATTTTTTTGCCGGGGTAGAATGAGAGTGTTAGGTCGTGGATTGTTACTATTGATGGTTTTTTGTAGAGGATTGGGGCGTTAAAGTGAGTGAAATGCATTAGGTCGAGGTTGTGTTTTTTTAGGATGCGACAGAATTTTGTTTGTTCTTTAAGCGAATAATGCGGGGCATTTACTTTTACTTTTTTAATGCGGTCGTTTGGTGAAGTGAACGCGGAGTATTCCGGTTCGTTGAAGAAGAGGACGTATTGGTTTTGGTCGTCCAAGCGGAATATGTTGCGCGTTAGTTCGTAAACATAACGCCCGATTCCGGTGAATCCTCCGCTGTACATTCTGCAATCTATACCTATGCGCATAACTTTATTCTTGCTAATTTAGTTGTTTTAGAGTTAGATTTTAATAATGTTTTTATTATATACTTAACTAAATAATTATTATGAAACGTATTTCTATTTATTTTTCGCTTGTAGCATTGATTTTTTCTTTTAGTGCTACCAGTGTAATGGGTATTGTTCTGCCCTGCAATATAACACATAGCTGCGTGGCTTATGTTAATGATGTGGTGTTTTCAAATCAAACCGGAACAGTTTACGAGCCGTTTTTGTCTATTTCTTCCGCGGTTGCTTATGTGTTAGGTGATGCTGACTATAATACCATTCGGGTTGCCGGAGGAACTTATACTACTGAAAATCTTCCGATTTCAGTGAATAATCCTGGAAAGAGCATTCATATTCAGGGAGGATACAGCGAGGACTTTGCTACGCTTGATCCCGGGACTTATGTTTCTACCGTAAATGCCGGTGGTAATGCTTTTCTGTCTTATACAAATACGGCCGGATCTGTACGCGGTTTAAAAATGACTAATGCGAATGGTAGTGCTTTATCTGTTATAAATACCGGAGCTACCAGTTATAATGTGGATATTGAGGACAATCTTTTTTCAGCGAACTTTAAAGAGGGCTTCGGCGGCATTGCTGCACTTGAGGTAAGTGTTACCGGCTCTAATACCGTATTAGTTAAAAGTAATAATTTTACGAAGAATAATGGCACTTTTGATACTGTGGCCAGTTTTGCCGGCAGTGGGAATGGATTGGTTGTGACCAATAATAGTTTTAGTAAAAATGATAATGAGATAATTTTTTATTGTGAAAATGCGTTGGTTTATAACAATGCCATTGTATTTAATAATGCTAATAATGTTGTGAACACGGGGGGGGGTTGTAAATTCATTAATAACCTTGTTAGTGATAATAGTTCCACTACGAGTGCTCTTATTATGAGTAACAATGGGAATGATGTTATGAACAATCTGATTACCAGTAATTCCGGTGGTTCTTCCGTTGTTCATGAGGGCTTGGATACTTCGCAGTTCACTTATAACGGATTTTTCTCGAATGCTTCGGATCCAAGCCCATTGCCTGAAACAAACTTTTCTTGCGATCCTAAATATCAGGGGGATATTACCAGTCTTGGGGCAGATTCGGATTGTATAGATAAAGGAGCTG
>Ga0065182_1000555_pt1 | contig 16220 bp, 14 predicted proteins | sample CryGey02umfilter_2_FD_59208 | JGI IMG/M metagenome (GOLD analysis project Ga0065182, IMG submission 59208) | Groundwater microbial communities from aquifer in Utah, USA - Crystal Geyser 4/10/14 0.2 um filter (version 2) (version 2) | ecosystem: Environmental > Aquatic > Deep subsurface >...
CGGGGTATGACATTTCTATATGGCCAGAGGTATGACATTTCTATATGGCCTTGACAGTATTTTGGCTAAATTGGGTTGACAGTATTTGGCTAAATTTTTTCTGAAATTATTTTTTTGTTTTATTGACTGATCGGTAGAATCTGCAGATTCTAGTGCTACTATCATTCCCAAAAATAACCATAAAATTCCCATGGCTGGTCTATTCATAAAAGGAGCAAGGGCATAACCAAGAACTGGTATGGCAATTCCGATTGCGGAGATAGCAAGATAGGTGTAGCGCTTTTTATTTTTTTCTTGGAAAAACTTTAGACCAAAATATAAAGTAAACAAAAGATATAAAGACATGTAAAGTGCAAGTCCGATAGTTCCTGTTTCTAAAATCATTAGATAATAGTCGCTATGAGCATAGCATGATCCTTTGTAAAAACCTCTTACTGATTTACACACTTCTTCTGATGTACCTAAACCATAACCGAAAAAAGGTCTTTCCAACATCTTTGGTTTCATATCTGCCCAGAGCTCCTCACGCCAAGCATACGAGTTAGTAACAGTTGCTGGATGTACTAGATCTTCATAAAATCGCTCATAGAGAAATTCAATTGAAAAAATACTTATTATGAACAATAAACCTGTAATTATGAATAGCTTGTAATATTTTGTTCCCAGTGATAGTACTGCAAAGGTAAGAAAACTAAAAAGAGCGGTGCGGCTTTGAGTAAATATAAGGAGAATAAAAGTTGTTGAAACTACTAGAATATCAAACACAGAAATTCTCTTTTGATGAAGTATTGTAATTATATAGACAATTAGAGCTATCGCAAAAAACTCCCCGGCTTTATTAGGGTGAATAAAAGTTGCTTGGACGCGAGAAGAAATGCCGCCTGTTGCTAGTTGCCAAAAGCTTGCTAGGACAGGAAAGACAAGAGATACTAGAACAAAGTTTTTTACTGTGCTTAGAGAAATTCTTTTGGTTTGTATAGCTATATACCCGAAGAGGGCTGCACTTATTAAACAAGCAACCTGAATCATTTCTCTTAAAACATCTAGTTTTTGGCTACTTCGGATGAAGCTGACAATATTAATAATAAAAAACACAAGAAGACAAATTGATAAAACTTTAGCCAAAACGTTATGTTTATAGGAAACTTTCTTTTTCGCAATAAACAAGAGGTATAGACTAATTAAAACTAATATAAGTAGTGCAAAGATGGTGTACAGGGAAAAGGTTAGACAATTAAAAAGAGTGATTTCGTAGTCTTCTCTTAAAACATCTATAGTTGGACGCAACACGATCACTGTCAAAATTGTATATTCAGGATAATACCAGAATGCGATTAGGATTAGAGAAAATAAAACGACCCCAAATGCTGTTTGGGGACTTAATAATATTAGGATCGGTATGATAAATAGGATTCCTATTAGGATACTATAAAATGAGATTCGGTTTTCATTTATGATTTTAGAGTTTGACATTGTTTTTTTTAATCTCTAATTACACAGTCGCACCTGCGATAATAGGTTTTCTACTCACGACCCTATCTCCTAGAAATCCTACCTTACTATCATTAACAACCATTTCATTATAGCTTAAAGAAAGTAAAACAATACTAACTCCTATACCAACTAGTGCTCCTAAAAGAGTGTTAATTAGAAGATTAGGCCTTGCTGGTTTAGGACTAGCCTTAGGATCATCTAAGATTTTTACTTCAACGTTATCACCACCGCCATGATACTGTCCTGCATTATTAATTAAGTTACTTGCTATTGCTTGAGCAAGCTTGTTAGAAGCTTTTAGAGATGAATTATATACTTCAATATGGATAATTCCAGTTTCTCCAACTACTTTAGAATCTACCTGTTTATCCCATGCTTTCGCAATTTCGGTTGGAGTACTACCATAAGCTCTTTTTGATACACCTTCTGTAGAATCTAAAACAGTATTATAAAAGGATGAAGAATATATAGCTTTGTTTAGAATTGAACTTAAGTATTCTGCGGATTTTGCAGCACCAAAAGCATCTACTCTATCGGTAGGTTGTTTTTGAATTACAAGAAGATCTACTGAGGTTTTGTACTCAGGAGTAAGAAAGGTACTAAGAATAAAGCTAGTTGCACCAACAATGAATGATGCAAATAGTACTATGTACCACTTTTCTTTTACAATTGTTGCTAAATCAAAATTACTCATTTGTATCGATAATTAAGATTAATTTAAATGACCGCTAATTAAAGCATATTTCGCTGGTATTGTCAAACCTTTAAGGTCGAGAATAGATTAGAAAAATACTGTGTGATATAATACAACTGGACAATATAATATCTTTGATTATGAACATGAAAGAAAATATCAATATTTCCTTTGTCGTGATTGCTAAAAACGAAATATTCACTATCCATAAATGTATTAGCTCAATAATTAAGGCAGGAAATCGGGCCAATGATTATGAAATAATTTATGTAGATTCTGCGTCTACGGATGGAACCTTGGAGGTAGTATCGGATATTAACAGTGTCAAAATACGAGTTTTTCGCATTACTAAAAATCCTAATTCAGCAGTAGCGCGCAATATAGGTATTAAGCATACTAAATATGATTATATTTTCTTTATTGATGGAGACGTAGTAATTAAACCTAATTTTGCTAAGTCTGCAATTTCTGAAGCTTTAGAATCAGATGAAACTGGAATTGTTTTTGGTAAGCTAAAAGAAATTCAGTATAATGACGAACACAAGAAAATAATTAAGATTGTTCAAGATAGAGAGAAAATATCAAAAAGGTCTTATCGTAAGTCAGCCGGAGGTATCTTTCTAACCAAGAAATCTATAATAGATAAAGTTGGTAATTTTGACGAAAGGTTAAGAGTAAATCAAGATTGGGATTTTGCTTTTCGTGTGGGAAAAAAGTATAAGATATTAGCTCTACCTGAAAAAATGGGCACCCATCATACTGTTACATATAGAGATATAAAGCGTATTAAAAATATTATTTTAAGTGGCCAAAGGTTATATTTAGGTTTCTTAATTAGAAAATATTTACTTCAACCTGGAATAGTGTTTTTTATAATCAAGCTTGTTTACGGAGTAATTTTAGGAGGAATATTTTGGATATTACTGATATTTAGCTTTCTGACGTCATCTTTATTGCTTAAACTAGTATGTGTTTTATTCATAATTATTGATATTCTTTTAGGGGTTAGAAAAGAAAGAGGAAACCTCGTTGGAAGAATGGTTGATCATTATATAGTTCCTTTTTTTATCCTGGCGGGATTTTTGTTTTATTTCCCTAAGAAGAAGGAGGTAGAGTGGGAAGAGGTTAAAAAAGAATCAAGAATATAGAATTCACTAGAGATCAAAAAGCAGGGCGATATGCTCTGCTTTTTTTGTTTTATGACCCTCCCAATTTTTATATAAAAAATCTATAATAAAGAAAAAAGAAGGGAGGGTAAATATGAGTTGTGTCGAATTTATAGAAATACTAGATGACTTGCTCAGCGGACAGGCAGAAAGCAAGCTTGATAGTAAAGAAAGAGAAGAGATATTTAAGCATAGAATTATATGTCCAGATTGTGAATGGCTGTTTAGAATATTGCAACAGCAGAGAAACAAGAGAGGAGAAGCGAATAAGTAGGGAGGTCATTCTTTTTAAACTCAGTAGCCTCCCTGGTATTTTTTTATAAAAAACTCTATAATGAATATAGTTCAAAATTCAAAATCTTAATAATAAAAATATGCCTAAAAAATTTTGGAAATTTCTAGGTTTTATTCCAATTCTACTTGTTGCTATAGCAGGCGCTTTTCTAATAAATAACGAAATTTCAGGACTTTCTTCTGATTCTAAAGAAGCTTTGGAGGCAGTCACTCTTAATAAAGAGATTACAGATAATGGTACAGTACTGTCTTCAGATCTTGATGAGAGAACCTCAGATTACACTCCAGGAAAAGAAGAGGAAACTGTTACTATTGTCGCAGTAGGAGATATCATGCTCTCAAGAACTGTTGATACTAAGATGAGAGCTAAGAAAAATTATCGTTATCCTTATTTGAAAACTTATGAAATTACTCAGGATGCTGATATAACATTTGGGAATCTGGAGACTTCTATAACGCCAGGAAAACCCGTGTCATCCGGACAAATGATGTTTAGAGCCGATCCTGAAAGTGCGACTGCGCTTTTTTGGGCGGGGTTTGATATTGTTTCTCTTGCCAATAACCACACACCAAATTACGGCCAGAAGGGACTTTTAGATACTTTTAAATATTTAGATAAAAATAATATTGAGTATGTTGGCGCAGGAAAGAATTTAGCCGAAGCAAGGAGTTATAAAACTATTGAGAAAAAAGGAATAAAAATCTCTTTTCTTGCTTATAATGACAGTGATGTAGTACCCGCATCCTATCAAGCAACGTCAAGTAGCGCTGGTACTGCTTTTATGAGCACCAATTATCTAAAAGAAGACGTTAAAAAAGCAAGGCAGAATTCAGATATTGTGATTGTCTCTATGCACTCTGGGACAGAATATGTGACAAAACCAAATTCCAGGCAAGTGAAATTTGCTCATGCTGCAATAGACTATGGCGCTGATATGGTCATAGGCCACCACCCTCATATAGTACAGGTAAGTGAGGTTTATAAGAATAAGTATATTGTGTATAGCTTAGGAAATTTTATTTTTGATCAGATGTGGTCAGAAGAAACTCGCCTTGGTGCTATTACTAAGATTACTTTAAACAAAGAAGGAATAATAATGGTAAGTTTTGTGCCTGTGAAAATATATGATTATTGTCAACCAAGAGTTTTAACAGAAGAAAAGCAAGAAGGTATGATTTTGGATAGGTTGAAGTTTTAGATAACCACCCCTTTTGTCCCCTCCTTATGTAAGGAGGGGACTTTTATATGCCTTCAAAAAATACAATAAATAGTGTAAGATACCTTTTATGAAAGCCTTAGCAACTAATAGAAGAGCAAGATATGATTACAAAATCCTCGAAGAAATCGAGGCTGGTATTGTACTTTCCGGCCAAGAAGTAAAATCTGTAAAGAAAGGCCATATAAGCTTAAAAGGCTCTTTTGTTACTTTAAAGGGAGCAGAAGTTTTCCTGACGAATGCCCATATTTCACCTTATGAATTTTCTGGAGAAGTAAAAGAATATAACCCGGAAAGACCGAGAAAGCTGCTCCTACATAAAAAAGAGATTGCCAGAATTATCGGAAAAAAGAAAGAACAAGGCTTGACACTAATACCCCTAAAAATTTATACTAAACATAGGAAGATAAAGGTTCTAATAGGTATAGCAAGAGGGAAAAAGAAGTTTGACAAGAGAGAAGAGATGAGGAAGAAAGAGGCTGAAAGGAAAATACAGAGAGCAATGAGGAAGAAATTTGAGTACTGAAAAAGAACTCTTAAGCTTCAAATTTCCAATGGCTTGGAATCACGAATTATGAATCACGAATTAGGTTACTGGGCTACTAGGGAGTTAGAATAAGACACGATTTAAGAATTCTGCGGGTATTTTAAGAATGAGACGTAATGTTCCCTCCTTACCAAGGAGGGGTTAGGGGAGGTTCTGGAAATTTGCAACACTTAGTTCTGCATGTAATTTCGAATAAATAACTGTACCTTAAGATACAACTCAACTATCATTTCATGCCACCCGGGGATGTTTGGTCTCGACAGGAAATCGTCCTTTGAAAATCAAAAGCAAGCGTGCTAACTCGCTTGTAAATATAATTAGCAATCAAATAAGTGCAAAACTATCTAACAAAGTTGGGAAAGTATTCGCAAATGTCGCTTCAACTTTTGTAGCAGCATTTCGACTTCCCGAATTTGCACCTGCAGTAGCTTAAATCCTATTGCCGTCTGATATTTATCTCTCCCAAGGATAATATTAAGGCGTTAACCTTTTGGGGTGCGGTCTCTTTCGTGTTCTCTTACGAAAGAAGCTTAAGACAAATTAGAGAAGAGATCAGATCTTTTTTGTCTATTTTATACTCTGATTTCTTTAAAATTAAATAGACTATCTTTTGTAATAATTTTCAATGCGGTAATTTTTCTGGACAGGGGTTCGATTCCCCTCATCTCCATACTCCGCTCCCTGCGGGGAGCTTCGTATAGCAGGCCATCTACCAATCCATTATTGTTAGTACTCTTATTTTCGGTTTGGAATGCGGAGTATGCCCTCCGAAGCCCGCAGGCGAAGGAGAGCCTACACTCTGCTTACCTATTGTGAGCTACGGATGGCAAGCCAACTTTGCTTCACTGCGGACTCGCTTGTCCCTCCGGTTTATCCTCTGTAGCCTACCGCAGTAGACGGAGAAAGAGGGCTTGTCCTCTGTAGCATCAGCGAAAGAGGAAGTCCGCTCGCGGCGGACGAAGGAGGACATAACTCAAAAGAAATATACATCTGCATAACTACTACGTATACATCTTAAGAAGTATAAAGTTTCCAGATCAAATTTATATCGGCTATACAACCAACCCTAGAAAAAGACTAAAGAAACATAATGCTGGCGAATCAAAACATGCTAGAAAATTCAGATCCTGGAAAATAGAAATTTGTATTGCCTTTAGCAGCAAGGAATTAGCCTTGAAATTCGAAAAGTACCTCAAGACTGGTTCTGGAAAAGCGTTTATGAAGAAAAGATTAATAGAATAGGATATAAAAATAACCACCTAACCTCCTTAACACCATTCGCAGATTCAGAATAAACAATCAAATACGATTACCTCGCATAAGACTAATTGACGAAAAAGGTAAACAGATTGGTATTCTTTCTTCGAAAGAAGCTTTGAGTTTGGCTTACGAAAAAGAATTGGATCTTGTGGAACTTTCAGAAGAGAAAGATGTTTCTGTCTGCAAGCTTATGGATTTTAAGAAGTTTTTATATAAAAAGAGGAAGCAGGAAAGAAGACAAAAGGCTCATCAAAAACAGGGAGAGTTAAAAGGAATAAGACTCAGTATTAGGATTGGCGAGAATGATTTGAAAGTAAAAGCAAGAAAAGCAGAAAAATTCTTAAAGGAAAATTATAAAGTAAAAGTAGAGTTAATACTCAAAGGAAGAGAACATCTGCATGTCGATCTTGGATTTAAACTTATTAGTGATTTTATTAGTCTACTTTCTAACGTAGAAGTTGATCAAGAACCTCAAAAGAAAGGTAATAGTATTATTGCTATTGTAAAATCATCATCCCCCATCCGCCGTAGGCGGACTACGGATAACAAGCCATCCTTTGTTCAAGCTACGAATAAGAAGCTGTAGAGAACTTGATTAGTATACTCGTCTGAGATAGTCTGGCCTAAGTACCGCATTCTCTGGAATTTCCAGTGTTATATTAGGTACTAGTGTCGTGTTATCTTAGTTTTAATGTAATTAATACAATCGTCTTGTCTTATTTATCTAATTTGGATAACATCAAAATTTGCGTAAAACGGTACTAGCAAGCCTTTGTCTTTATCTGATGACGCTAAATTCAGAACCCACACTGGAAGATTCAGTAAACGATGTACTAGGATGAAGAAAATCGAATTAAAACAAAGGAGTTTATCCTATGCTTGCTGTGGCGAGCTGCGAACAACAAGTCATTTTTCTCTAAAGTCCTGGGCAACAAGTACTTGTACCTCAAAGCTTGTCCGCAGCAGAAAATAATTCTAAATAACTAAAATAAAGCTTCAAAATATTACTACTTTTTTATCATTAAAAAACGAAGAGGTATGCCTAAGATAAGAACGAGAAAAACTGTAAAAAAAAGATTTGCCTTCACAAAAAGGGGTAAGGTTTTACGTAGGAAAGCTATGCAAGATCACTTTAACGCCAAAGATAGTGGGAATAAAGTACGAACCAAGAGGCAAGATGTATTAGTAGAAAATAAAATTAAGAAGAATATAAAGAAGCTTGTTCCTTATAGATAATTTTACGACTTTCTAAAGGCGGCACGGCGTCGTGCCGCCTTCTTTTTTGTTTCTGTAGAGAAAGTAATGTAACGCAGTGCGGCTTTTACTAAGAACATTTGTCAAAAACCTCAATTTAAAGTTATAATGGGATTAGTCTCTAGCATTATCTTCAATTCTACCACAGGATGGGACAAAGTACCCTCTGACTAGCTCGGACGTTCTTAAGAAAGAAGGTATTGTATCAACTATTTCTAAGCTCTCACAAGGAAACGCAATACGTTCCAAGCCAGTCGGGGGACTGGAGCCGTATTGCGGTTCCAGACATGTAGTTGCGTGTCTGGCCTTACCCGTAAATTACTATGATTAAGACTCTTATCAAAAAAACTATCAAAGGTAGTATTAAGAAGTTACAGAAAGAAGAAAAACTTCCAGTTTTTGATTTGCCAGAGTTTAAAGTAGAGCATCCGAAAGAGGAAAAATTTGGAGATTATTCTTGTAATATAAGTTTAATTTTGGGGAATATTTTAAAGAAAAGTCCTCAAGAAATTGGAGAGCAGATCGTAGAAGATTTAAAAGAAAGCAAGGAAAGAAAAGTTAAGCTTTTTAGAAAAGTTGGGGTAGTAAAACCAGGATTTATTAACTTTTATTTAAGTGACGAATTTTTGCAGAGTGAAGCTGAAAAACTTGCCACAACCCAAAACGACCTTTGGGAATTTAATATAGGAAAAGGTAAAAAAGCTCAAGTGGAGTTTGTTTCAGCAAATCCTACAGGGCCTCTTCATTTAGGACATGGAAGGCAAGCGGCAATTGGCGATAGCCTTGCAAGAGTACTTGCACTTTCTGGTTACAAAGTTACCAAAGAATATTATTTTAATGATGAGGGTCAGCAAATGAGAAATTTGACAGAGTCAGTTTATGCTCGGTATAGACAACTTCTAGGTGATAAAGACTTCCCTTTGCCAGAAAGAGGTTATGAAGGAGAATATATTAGAGATATTGCTAAGAAAATTGTAGAAAAAGAGGGTGATAAGTTTCAGAAAAAAATTGATAAAGAACATTTTAAAAAATATGCAGAAGAATGTTTGTTTGCTCTTATCAAAAAGACCTTGAAGAATATGGGAGTGATTCATGATATATTTTACAACGAAAGCGATCTTTATAAAGAAGGCAAGGTTGATGCTTTAGTGAAAACGTTAAAAGAAAAGTGTTTAGCTTATAATAAAGATGGTGCTCTCTGGCTTAAGCTTTCTAAAATGGGAAGAAAAGATGATAAAGTAATTGTCAAAGCATCTTCTGATCCTACTTATAGGCTTCCTGATATTGCTTACCATATTGAGAAAATAAAAAGAGGATTTGATCTTATAATTGACATTTTTGGATCTGATCATGCAGAAGAATATCCTGATGTTTTAGCAGTATTAAAAGCGCTGGGTTATGATGAAAGTAAAGTAAAAGTCATTATCCACCAGTTTGTAACTTTAAAGGGCGGTAAGAAGATGTCTAAGAGAAAAGGTACTTTTGTAACCTTAGATCAAATTATCGATGAAGTAGGCGGAGACGTAACGAGATTTCTCTTCTTGGAGAAAGCATCAGGGACCCATATAGAGCTTGACCTTAATTTAGCAAAAGATAAATCTGAAAAGAATCCAGTTTATTATATTCAATATGCTCATGCTAGAATTTGCAGTATTTTAAGAAAAACAGAGGATTGTAGTTTGGATACTTTCGATGAAAAATTATTAAAACATAAGAGTGAGTTAGTACTAGTTAAAAAAATCTTAGAATTTCCAGAAATTATTTATGATATTAATAAAGATTTTGGGATACATAGACTTTGCTACTATGCCTATAGTCTTGCAACATGCTTTTCAGGATTTTATAGAGATTGTAAAGTGATTTCAGGAGGTAAAGATTTGACGCAAGCGCGTCTTAGTCTTATAATACTAACGAAGAAGGTGCTTGCCCTATCTCTTAAACTTTTAGGAATTAATGCGCCTGAGAAGATGTGAGATGTTCTTATCTTCTAATTGTAAAACTCGTGCGCATAGGCATAGATTGTAGAACAATCTCAAATTTAGATCCTGAGCAGGAAGGAGTAGGTAGGTACACTTATGAGCTTATAAAAAACCTTCTTAAGTTTGATAAAAAAGATAAGTATATTCTGTTTTTTGATAGAAAACTAAAGGATAATCTGAAAAATGAATTCCAGAAGGATAATGTAGAAGCAAGAGAAATCCCTTTTTATAAATACGATAAGTTTGTTCCTGGAATTTACTCCCGTCTTTTAATAAGTGCTGTTATTAATAAAGCAAAGGTAGATGTGATGCACTTTCCTTTGAGTGCCAATTTTCCTATTACTTATAAAAAGCTATCTATTGTTACGGTTCATGATCTTGCTATTTTTAAGAATCCCCAATGGTTTTCTAAAAGACAGACTTTGAGTGTAAAAGTTTCTACTCCTAAGGCCTTAAAACTTTCCCAGAGAGTTATTGTTTTTTCTGATAGCGTTAAGGAGGAAATTAAGAATATTTTCAAAACTCCCGAGGAGAAAATTGAAGTGATTCCTAAAGGTTTTGAATATATTCCTTTTAGTTTTTCAAGGTCTGAAAAGGAAGCTACTCTTGCCAAATTGGAAATTAGGAAACCTTATATTCTTTTCTTTGGCACTATAGATTTTAGGAAAAATATTGAAAAGCTGTTAGAAGCTTTTAATTTTATTCTGAAAGATAAAAGGCTAAAAAATTATAAACTTGTGATTTCTGGAAGACCTGGTAGAAATTATAAGTTACTCCTGTCACAAATTAAGAAATTAGAGATTCCTGATAAAGTGAAATTTACGGGCAGAGTTTCTAATAAAGAAAAAGAAGTTTTATATGAGGAGGCAGAAGTATTTGCCTGCCCTTCTTTGTATGAGGGTTTTTGCATGCCAATAATAGAGGCTTTGGCAAGTAGTACTCCAATAGTCGTATCTAAAATTCGTCCTATTACAGATCTTGTAGGAGAAGACAGTGCTATTTTAGTAAACCCTGAAGATGAAAATGATATTGCGCAAGGAATAAAAATGCTTTTACTTGACAAGGATTTGCAAAAAAGACTTGCGTGCCATGGTAAAAAGAAAGTAAAAAGATTTAATTGGGATGAGAGTGCAAGAAGAACTTTGAGGCTTTATAAGAAGGCTGCGAGAGAAAGAGCAAAGAAAGAAAGGGAAAAGAGAAAGAAAATGAAAAGAAGAAGGAAGAGGAAAAAATGATTTATTAAACCCTAGTAATTTTGATACTTTAGAAATCAGGGCGTATCTTAATTTACCTGTCCTGTTTTTTATTATTTGATTTATTAGGTGAAATTTAGTATTTTTGAGAGTAGGTAATTGTATTTATTTTAATAAATGGAGGGGTTTTTAACACCGAAATTTAAAAATAAATATCGTATTCCTTTAACAAGGCTTCCAAATTGGGATTATTCATGGCCTGGATGGTATTTTGTTACGATTTGTACAGAAGAAAGAGAATGTTTCTTCAGAGATGTTATTAATGGAAAAATGAAATTATCAGAAATAGGAGAAATTGTTAAAGAAGAATGGTTAAAAACACCAAAGATTCGTAAAAATGTGAAATTGGATGAATGGATAATTATGCCGAATCATTTACATGGAGTAATTATTATTAACAATCCAACCGCCGTAGAGACGCCCCGGCGGGGCGTCTCTACGGACGTTCGTATTAACAAAAAATGGAAACCAAATTCATTGGGTTCGATTATTAACCAAATTAAATCCATTTGCACCAGGCGTATTCGTCTAACAATATATAGAGAATTCGCCTGGCAATCTCGATTTTACGATCATATCGTAAGAGATGAAAAAGACCTTAATAGGATACGAAAATACATTATAGAAAATCCTTGTAATTGGGAGAAAGACAGAAATAATTTTGAAAATTTGTACATGTAATTAATTTTTTTAAATTTGAAACAAACCCGATATGTTCAAAAAAGTTAACCCTAGACAAAATTTTGTAGAAGCAGAGCACAGACATCTTAAAAGATGGTATGAAAAGGGTATTATTAAGAAATATTTAAAAAAGAACAAGAATGCCAAAAAAAGATTTGCATTTTTAGATGGTCCCATAACTGCAAATAACTCTATGGGTGTGCATCATGCTTGGGGAAGGACTTTAAAAGACCTTTTTCAGAAATTTAAAACTATGCAAGGATTTGCCCAGAGATACCAAAATGGTTTTGATAATCAAGGTCTTTGGGTAGAAGTGGAAGTTGAGAAGAAAAAAGGATTTAAAACAAAAAAGGATATTGAAAAATATGGTATTGATAAATTTGTTGAAGAATGTAAAAAGCATACTCTCCACTTTGCTGATATCCAAACAGAGCAATCCAAACGTCTAGGTTATTTTATGGATTGGGGAAATTCTTACTACACCATGTCAGATGAAAATAATTATACCATTTGGCATTTCCTAAAAACTTGTCACGAGAAAGGATGGCTTTATAAAGGTCATGATGTTGTTCCTTGGTGTCCAAGATGCGGTACTGCTATTTCTCAACATGAAATTTTGACTGAAGAATATAAAGAATTAACACATAAGTCAGTTTATGTAAGACTTCCTATAAAAAACCGAAAAAACGAGTATTTGCTTATCTGGACCACGACCCCCTGGACACTTACCTCCAATGTAGCAGTGGCTGTGAATCCAGAATTAAATTATGTAAAAGTAAAACAAAATGATAATATCTATTATCTTTTAGAAAAGGCTGTCAGTTGTCTAGAAGGAGAGTATAAGATTGAGAGAAAGCTAAAAGGGAAAGAATTAATTGGTTTAGAATATAAAGGCTTATTTGATGATTTACCAGAAGTTAGAGAAAAAAGACCGAAGCATATTGTAATTGTCTGGGATGAGATTTCAGAAGAAGAAGGTACAGGACTTGTCCATATTGCACCTGGTTGCGGCGAGGAAGACTTTCAGTTAAGTAAAGAGCATAATTTAGTTGCTATTGCTCCTATTGATGAAGAGGGTAAATTTGTGAAAGGGTTTGGGAGTTTATCAGGAAAGAAGGCAGGAGATGTACCAGAGGAGATTTTTGCTAAGTTAAAACAAGGCGGGTTTTTATATAAGGTCCAGGATTATACTCACCAATATCCAACATGCTGGCGTTGTAAATCAGAGCTTCTATTCCGTTTAGTCGATGAGTGGTACATTAGTATGGATAAGCCTGATAAGGTTGATAAGAAAGATCCTAGAACTTTGCGAAAAAAAATGATCTCGGTTGCCAAGAAAATAAAGTGGCATCCATCATTTGGTTTGGATAGAGAACTTGATTGGCTTACTAATATGCATGATTGGCTTATTTCTAAAAAACGCTATTGGGGGCTTGCTCTTCCTATTTTTGAGTGCTCTTGTGGGAATTTTGAGACAGTAGGATCAAAAGAAGAATTAAAAGAAAAGGCAGTTGAAGGTTGGGAAGAGTTTGCAGGACATTCTCCTCATAGGCCCTGGATAGATAAAGTTAAGATTAAATGCTCAAAATGTGGTAAGACTATTTCTAGGATACCAGATGTAGGAAATCCTTGGCTTGATGCCGGAATTGTGTCTTTTTCAACTTTGGTTGATCCTAAAACTAAAAAAGTAAGTTATATGGAAGACAAGAAATACTGGAAAGAGTGGTTTCCAGCAGACTTAGTCTTAGAATGTTTCCCAGGGCAATTTAAGAATTGGTTTTATTCTCTTATTGCTATGAGTACTGTTCTTGAGAATACTAATCCTTTTAAAGCTCTTCTTGGTCATAATACAGTTTTTGATGAGTGCGGAGAAGAAATGCACAAATCAAAAGGGAATGCTATTTGGTTTGATGATGCCGCAGAAAAAATGGGAGTAGATATTATGCGTTGGATGTATTGCAGACATAATCCTACAATCAACTTAAATTTTGGCTATGGTCCTGCTAACGAAATTCGTCGTCAATTCTTCTCGACTCTCTGGAATACTTATTCTTTCTTTGTAATGTATGCTAACGCTAATAATTATAAGCCCAAAAAAGGCAATTTGAAAAAGAAAAATTTGTTAGATAAATGGATTGTTTCAGAGTTACATAATTTAGTCAGGGAAGTTACAGAAAATTTAGAAAGATATAAACCGGATGGGGCAGCAAGGATAGTTGAGGAATTTGTTGATAATCTTTCTAACTGGTATGTAAGGCGCTCAAGAAGAAGATTCTGGAGATCAGAAAGTAAAACTGATACAAAGGAGGCGCTTGATACCTTATATTCTGTTCTCCTTACACTTTCAAAAATAATCGCACCATTTATGCCATTTGTCTCTGAAGAGATATATTTAAACCTTACCTTAGGCGAGAAAAAAGATAATACAGCATCAATTCACCTTGAAGATTTTCCTAAACCCAATAAGGGGTTAATTGATGGGAAGTTGAATACCCAGATGAATTCTGTAAGAGAAATTGCAAGTAAAGTTCTTTCTGAAAGAGCAGAAAAGGGAATTAAAGTCCGCCAGCCACTCTCGGGTTTTAAAGTTAAGGGTAATATTTCCGATAAGTTACTTGTGATTCTCAAAGATGAGACTAATGTTAAAAAGATAGAATTGCAGGGAGTAAGAAGCGCTAAAGAAGCTGTCTATATTGAAGGCTCCTTGGATACTAAGATTACTCCAAAGTTAGAACAAGAAGGATTACTCCGTGAATTTGTTCGTCAGATTCAATCTTGCCGAAAGGAAGCAGGATATAATGTTGACGACATTGTTTCTCTAGATTTTGTTGTTTCAAAGAAAGATAAATTATTAAAAGAGGCTTTAAATAAATTTGAAAAAGAGTTAAAAAAAGAGCTGCTAGTTAAAAACCTTGGTAAAGAAAAACAGGATGTAAAGTATGATGTCGGTAAAGAATTGGATTTTAAGGGTAAGGGGAAGGTTTGGATAGGGATTAAGAAAGTTTAAAGTTTTCCGCCTTCTTCCGCCACGGGCGGACGGATTCGGCGGATCAGCCTGAGGCTGAAAAAATGAAAAATCAAAAGTTCTAACCAATGAAAATCGAGAAAAAAATCTGGCCAGAATATTTTCAAGAAGTATTAAATGGAAATAAAAATTTCGAATTGAGGCTTGCAGATTTTGAGTGTAATCCTGGTGATGTTCTGGTTCTAAGAGAGTGGGATCCGAAGGAGAAAAAATATACAGGAAGAGAGATAGAAAAAGAGATTACTTATGTTCTCAAAACAAAAGATCTACGATTTTGGCCTAAAAAAGAAATTGAAAAATATGGATTTCAGATTATTTCTTTTAAATAAAAGAGGTCTTTATTCATGACCCAGAAATTTTTTAAAGACAAGGGAATAATTCTAAAAAGAGTAAACATAGGAGAAGCAGATAAGATTCTCACAATTTTTACTGAACATCACGGAAAGATCCAAACGAAAGCTAAAGGAATTCGCTGGATTAAAAGTAAATTTGCAGGGCATCTTGAGCTTTTCACTTATGCTCGTTTGAGTTTGGTTGAAGGAAAATCTTTATATATTATTACGGAAAGTGAAGGTATAGAGAGCTTTCAGAATATAAGAAGAAGTCTTAAGAAAACTTATCTTACTTATTACTTTTCCGATCTTGTATCCCATCTTTCCGCATCAGATGATGTTAACTCTGAACTTTTTTCCTTATTTTTAGAAGTTTTAAGACAGTTGCATTCCTCAAACTTTAATAGGAAGCTTAGTCTTCTCAGACAGTTTTTTGAGGTAAAAGCGCTATATCTATCCGGTTTTCCTGTTCAAGTTTATGATTGTGCTTCCTGCGGTAGAAAATTAGAGCCATCCAAAAATTATTTTTCTAATAAGTTAGGAGGAGTAGTTTGCTATAAATGTAAAAGTGAAGATAAGTTGTCGTATGGTTTGCAAGACGAAGTAGTTAAGCTTTTAAGGATTTTGCAAGTAAAAGACTTTAATTTCTTAAAAAGATTAAAAGTTTCCCAGAAGACAGCAAAAGAAACCTCAAGAGTAATTAAGAATTTCTTGCGGTTTGTTTTAGAAAAAGATCTAGATTCTTCTTTGTTCTTGGAAAGAAAAGAGTTGGCTTTTATTTTATGAAGAGTCAGAAGTTATGCGAGTCCGCCCCAGGCGGACGAATCTTTTGTGAAGTAAATGCGAATTTCTGTGTGAATTAAGTAAGGATATTAGGTTATTAAGGTATTGGGGTATTAGGAATTGAAAAAAAAGTTTAAGTATGAAGAGAGGTTCTCTGATATGCCAGAGTGAGAGCGAAGAGTTTCGTTTACCCATTTTTTGGCGTATCTGGAATTCATGATTCCTAATTCATAATTCCTGA
>Ga0065182_1000563_pt1 | contig 16091 bp, 16 predicted proteins | sample CryGey02umfilter_2_FD_59208 | JGI IMG/M metagenome (GOLD analysis project Ga0065182, IMG submission 59208) | Groundwater microbial communities from aquifer in Utah, USA - Crystal Geyser 4/10/14 0.2 um filter (version 2) (version 2) | ecosystem: Environmental > Aquatic > Deep subsurface >...
TAAGCTGGCCCTAAGTTTTGCGGCTTGCTTTTCGTATTCTGCAAATTCCGGAATTATATCTTTTATTTCATGCTGTTGATTTTGACAAGCATTTGTTAATTCTACTATTGCTTGTAATAGAACTCTTGTTATTTCTTTCATGAAATCGTATATGTGTCCTGTTAAGTTTGGGGTTTCTTTGATTTCAATAAATGGTTCATCCATTTCTATAATCGCCGGTGGGTTGTTGCATGATGTTTGATCTATGTACTTCGTTGCTGTAGAAAGGCCTGTTTTAATTTTTTCAGCTATAAGTTCTAATTTTGTTGCCAGTGCTTGAATTTCACTTTCTTTTGGAGGAGTAGCATCAATTGCGTTAAATATTTCATCAAACGTTCCTATAATTTCTTCTGCTACTTTTTGCATTAATATACTTGGTGTTATAGCAAAATTTGGTTGGCTTTGTTCCGCTAAATCTTGTCCTAAAGGAAAATCCGGTTTTCGTGCTTGTGTGTTTTTTGGGAAAAATGTCTCCGGTGTTTCTGTTAACTTACTTACAATCCACTTTAAAGTATCTATTAATTTCTCCATTTCTATGCAAATTAGTGGTGTCATGCGTAACATTCTTTGTGGATATTCAATCTTGTTTTCAATTGTTACTTCCTGCATTCCTCTTATGAAGTCCAGATAGCTTAAAATTTTACTTATTTGGCCCAGTATTATGCATACCAGCTTATTTATATCTTGGTCTTCTATTCCTTTAACTACGTCTTTAAGTTTTTCATATTCTATTAATCTTTTTCTTATAATACTTCTATGTCTTTTCATGAGCATTGGCGCAACTTGTTGAAATGCCATGTTTATTGTCGTTATCGCTGAATTTAATAAAGCTTTTCCTTGGCCGTAATTACTTTCGTTTTTAGTTGCATCAGTAATTAAATTTATTAAATTTGGAATGCTCGTGATAATTCGTTCTATGCCCTTCATGCCATATTTATCTGTTGGATTTGGGAATTCTCTTCTTAGTATTTCTATTTTTTGCAGTTCGTTTATTACATCTATTAAAGAGTCTTTCTCAATTGGCTTCTCCTCTCTTGTGTCTTGATGCATTTGTTTTAATTTTTGAAGTGCATCTATTAAAATTCCAATTTCTTCGTTTGAAAGATGTAGGTTTCGTTTCAATTCATTAATAATTTGATTTTTGCGTTCAGAGGTTTTTTTATCGGACACAAGAGCTCTAAAAGGATCGGGGATGTCGCGCTTTAATGTTTTGTTGAAATCTTCGCTTAATTGTAGATTTGATTCTTTGATGTCCCATTTATTTTTTAATTCATGTAAAGCTTTCAGGAAATGTCTGCATTTTATTATTGGCCATCCGCTGTTTTTTTCTTCCTTGCCGTAAAATGCTGTTGCATGCGTTTGGATTTCTTCCAGTAATTCAATTATTTCTCTTGTTGGAATTTTATCTTGGACGTCGTCTTCTTCCGGTAATGCAATAGCGTTAGGTGTTTCGCAATAACTTTTAAGAAGCGTTATTAAATAACCCAATTGATCGTAATTGCTCAGTTCTTCTTCTGTTAGATTTGATATCCATTCGTTCAATTCCGCCGAATCCAGTTCAGATGCGAATCTTATAGATGTTAGTTCCGGGATTAGGTCTCGCAGTTCCGCTTGTTCCGGCTCAGAACTTAGCAATTCATCATCTTCCGGGGGCCTTGTTGAATCTTCGGGAATTGTCATGTATTTTATTAATGGTGAGTACAGTATCACCTTCTCTGTTTTTGTCAACCTCCTTGGTGGTCTTTGTTTTTTATAATCTTAATGATTAATTGTTATTACAAAAAACCCGCTTTGCGAGCGGGTTTTTAAATGAAGTTCAGTTGAATTATTTTGAACTCTTGGTTTCCACGAATTTCTCGTGTTTTCTGGTTACGGGATTGTATTTCCGTAGTTCCAGTTTTTCTTTGAGAGCTGTCTTTTTAGGAGTGTGATAAGAGAAGGTTATTTTGCCTTTTTCGTCTTTTGCTACAAGTGTTACAACCTTTACTTTTTTTGATTTTCCAGCCATATAAACCTGCGATTAATGATGTTTTGCTGGGCTATGCTACTTTCTTTGGTGTTTAATTGCAAGTTTTTTGAATTGATTTGAATATTTATTGATCAAGTCTTTGTAAACCAGCGCGGATGGCCTTATTGAACGGGAAAAGTTCTTGTAGTCCACCTTAATTAGGCCGAATTCAGGGCTAAATCCGCTATCCCATTCAAAATTATCAATTAGTGACCAATGGATGTAACCTCTAATGTCCGCGCCTTCTTTTTTGGCTTTGAATACCCATTGTAGGGTTTCTTTGATCATGCTTTCTCTTAGTTTGTCTTTACTGTCAGCGACGCCATTTTCGGTTATTATTATTGGTAGTTTATATCTTTTCCATAGGTCGTTAATCATTAAATATATTCCTTTTGGATAAACTTCCCAGTCCATGTCTGTTTTTTGACATGTTGGATATGGTAATTGGTAGAATTGTTTTGCCAGAGAGCTTTTGAATTTAACTGATCTATAGAAATAGTAGTTAAGTCCAATGAAATCCAGGTATTTTTTCGTTTGGTTAAGAAATTTGTGATTCCAGCTATATTTAAAATATTTTACTAATAAATTGTCCATTATGTTGCTTGTGCGTGCCGGTTCAAAAACTTGATTGTTTTTGGCTATACTTATTTGTAGCCCCGAATTCCTATTTTTTAGGACTCGGTACGTTTTGATATGTGTATTTTTTAGATTTTTAAGAACTTTAGTATATGATCTATATTTTCTTTTTTGTGGAGGCCATGTTCCTGTTAAATAGCTTTGATATGCATAAACTACAGGTTCGTTTATGGTTATAATGTATTTTAAATATTCTTTCAGTTCGCCTGTAATAAATTTTGCATAATCTACAAATATCGGAATGTTTTTTTTGTTTAAAAATCCTCCTTTTTGCGTGAACCATTTTGGCAAGGAGAAGTGGAAAAGTGTAACTATTGGAGTTATATTTTTATCTTTTAATGAAATAAGTACTTTTTTATAATGATCAATGGCGTCAAAGTCTATTTCGCCTTCTTTGGGTTCTATTTTCGCCCATTCTATGGAAAATCTATGGCAATTATGGCCAAGTTCTTTTGCCAGTTTAAAGTCTTCTTCGAATAGTTCCCAATGGTTTGAAGCTTTTCCGGATTTTATGTTTTTTTTGCTGAGTACTTGTTTTTCGAAATTCCACCAGTTGCTGTGAATATTATTGCCTTCAACTTGATGTGCGGATGTTGCGGCTCCGAATAAAAAATCGTTCATGAATTTTGTTTTTTGGGGGTACAGTAAGTCTGTGCGTGATTTAACAGATCTTTATTGCCTATATTGAACCAAACTCCGTCTAAAAGATAACTAAAAAGTTGATTGTCTTTAATTAGTTTTGGGAAGATATCTGTTTCAAGGCTTTTGGTTTTGGCATTAATGTAGGAAAATATTTCCGGTTGAAATGCGTAAATGCCGCCGTTTATAAGGTTTGTAAGTCTGTTTGGTTCTATCTTTTTTGAAGTTGGTTTTTCAACGAAGTCTATTACTCGGTTTCTTTTTACTTTAACTATTCCCCATGGCAGGGGATCTGCTACGCTTGTGATTATCATGGTCCCAATACGTCCGTGGCTTTCATGGAAATCCACAAAGTCGTAAATGTCTATTTCCGCCATAACATCCCCGTAAATAAGTAGGAACATTCCGGGGGAAAGGTGTTTTTTGCATGTATAAAGGACCGCCGCAGTACCTTTTTGTTCGTTTTTTGAATATGTAAAATTAAAAAATCCGAACTTCTTTTTGGCAAGGAATTTTTTTAGTTTTGTGTTTTTTTCATCACAACAGATGATTACTTTTTGGATTGATGCTTTTTTTAGATTGTTTAAAATTTTCTCTATTACGGTTTTACCACATATGTTAGTTAGAGATTTATTTTCATCTCCAATAAGAATTATTGCTTGGTTTGCCGGATTAACGAGAACTTGTTTTAGAAATTGTTCTACGGCGTGGGAGCGATTTCTTATTTTTGTCCCGTCGATTTTGCTGTCTAGAAGTTCAACGACTTCCGGGCGCATGGTTAATGATATGCGAATGCGATCTTTCATGATTAGGCAATTGATAAAGTGTCGAATATTGTGGCGCCGTATGCCGACTGGCTTGGCATTATGTATAAATTGTATGTTATTTTGTCTTTTTTCTCGAATTTTATAAGTTCCATGTCTAGAGTTTGTATTAAGCTTTTTTTAAAATTAATATTTTTATTAATTACGCTGCCTGTTTGCATTATGATTATTTTGAGTTTCGGCTTATTTAGTTTTCTGTGTAATTCGGACATTACCGCTCCTAGAAAGATCCCGCAAATTGCACCTCCGCGATTATTGATTTCTTCCCAAATAAAGCCCAATAAATCTTGTTGATCTTTGCTCATTGTTTCTTCTTTTATTAATCTATCTATTTCTCCCGAGTTAAGTTCTTCCAGATTTAGATTATTTAAAATATTTGCATGTAGTATTCCTTCTTCTATTAGTTTATTGATTATGATTTTGAATATTGCGCTTTGATAAGCGCCGGAAATCATTTTTTCGTTTGAATGTTGCCCGGGTGATGCTGTGTTTTTTTCTAATTCTTCTTCGAATTTTGAAATTGGCAAACTTTTGAAATCGCCGAATTCAGTGTTAATTACGCGAAGACCTTTTTTAGATTCAATATCCATTTCGTTGTATGCACTTGAAACGTTGCATCCTGTTCCTACGATTAGGTTCATGGCGGCGTCGAATTTTTCATTATGGATTATTTCGTATGCTTTTGCGGCAAAAACATGAATGGGGGTGTCGTTGGTAGCTGAAATGCTGATTTTTGGGTAGCCGTTGTTATTTAAATAATCTTGAAAAGCTTTTCCAACTTTAAGTCCTACAATTCCTTCACTTTTATGTTCTTTTACGAATTTAATGCAAATGGCATCTATATTTCCATATTCATTCATTGTTTGTTCAATCGGATAACTGAAAATAAAAACCATATTTTCAATTTCGGCTTTTTCTTGCGGATTTTCTATAAACTTATCTAATTCTTTTTTAAGATCCTTAAAAAGGATTGTAGGTGTGTAAACTTTATTTTCATAAAACGAAGTTGAAATTGACTGTTTAATTTCTATTTTCTTCTTATCAATTACATTTACGTCAAATATGTTCAGATTGGTTCCTCCCAGATCTACTACAATTATTCTTCTTGGTTTTCCAAAAGTGTGAATGTTTTCCCAGTTTTCTTTTAAATTAAGGTTTCTTTTATTGGCCGGGGATGTTGTTTCGATGTATTCATTTAAATATCCTTCGCTAATTTTGCGTGTTTGGTCTTTGTAGATATAGAAATTGTTTTTTTGTAGAAACTCCCGGATTTGATCGGTTTTTGCCATAAGGTGGGATAAATGATTTATCCTTAAAGGGAAGTTAATTATAATGAGATACATACAATCTGTCAAATTTGACGATGTGTTGGTTTTTACTGCTTGATCTTCCTCTTTTTCCGCAGTGCGCCTTGACATAATTTGGTAAAATGCTTATTGTGTATGATGTTGTTATAATAATCATTATTTATGAACGATCCTAAAAAACCTGACGTTAAAGAAGGTGTTGCGCCTAATGCTCAGCAGTTTGTTCCTAAGGCGGGTGCGGTTTTGGTAGAGGGGCAAAGGGCTAGTACTTCGGAGGCGACAAGGCGAGTGGTCGATTTTAATGAATCTTGTGAAACTTTGAATGGAGTTACCATATTGTTGGTTGATGATAATAGTTCCATAAGGTCCGGTGCCAAAAGATTGTTGAAGAGTTATGGTGCTAATTGTCTTGAGGCTTCCAATATTCAAGAAGCTATGGACGCACTTGGAAATTTGCCGATTGGGAGCATTGTTTTATCTGATGATAATTTGGGTGGCTCCGAGCGTGGCATGGATCTTGTTAAAAATTTAAAGTATAATAGGCCGGATTTGGCGATTTATATGTGGAGTGGGTCTTTATCGCACGCGGAGGCTAAGCCATTGATTGAAGAGGGAATTATTGAGGATTTGTTTACTAAACCTTATAAAATTAGTGATTTTGTTAACCTATTGGTTGAGCGGAGGAGTAAATAGGTAGTTTTTTTGTGCTGTGATATAATGCTTCAAGAGTAAATTTATTTTTTATCATGAATAAACAAAATTTATTGACCGTTTTTTTAGCTTTTGGGTTTTTTGCGATTGTTGGATTTTGGTTGTTTGATAAGTTTTTTGTTGCTACAAAATATGTGTATGTTCAACATGCGGATTCCGGTTCGCTTGTGCCTATGGATGGTGGTAATTTGTATAAGTTATCTTTGACCGGGCCGTCTTCACAGTTGATAAATTTTTTAGATAAGCCGGAGCGTTTGGTGTTTAGTGTTACTATTGATGATTTTCTTGATGCTTGGAAAGGTCTTGCTAAAGTGGATGAAAATCTTTTTCCTATTAATGTTGCAATTGAAATTCCAGATGCTGATTCTTCGGGGGATGTTGTTACCGGCATGCTGAGTGGGCCTGTTTATAATGAAAATTCTAATATTATTACTTATGATTTTGTGATTGATGAAAAGCCGCTTGGAGGTGCGTTGGCGCTTTTTGATGAAAGGAGGGATGCGCGCATTCCGGAGAATTTTGCGGAGGTCAATGTTTATATAGATAGTTCGGTTTACGTTCCTTAGTTTGTTTCTACTTTAATAATTTGCATGGGGCAGGCTTTTTCTGCTCTTTTGTTGGCTTCTATGTCGCAGTCGAAAATTTCTCCAATGTAGAGTTCTCCTTTTTGTTTGGAGTTAATTAGTTTTGATTTGCCTGTTTTTTCATCCATTTCCCATGTTTGGGGTGCTATTAAAACGCAGGAGTTACATCCTATGCAGGTGGTTCTTTTGTGTACGATTTTACGCGATTTCATGTAGATTTCGCTTTTTGAGTATGTAAACTTTGTCGTTTTGGCGGACTTGTTTTTTTATTGGCATGGTTATGGTTGTTTGTTTTGCAGATTCGTCTATGAATTTATTGTCTATCATTATTTGCTCGACGTCGCTATATACTACGCCGGTTGTTTTCCCCATTATTACAAGTTTGTCGCCTTTTTTTAGTCCGTGGGCGCGCACAAAAAGCTCTGCTACTGCGGCTTTTTTGAAGTAGTGCACAATGTCACCAATGTAAACTCGTTCTTCGGTTGATTGATTCCCTGATGTTTTGCTCCAGTCCGGAAGTTCTTTGCCAAGGTAGTAGCCGTCTGTGAATCCTCGGTTGTAAACTTTTTTTAGTTCTTCCATCCATTTGGTTATTTTTTCTTTGGTGAAGGTTCCGGCGCAGACGGCCTGGGCGGCTTGGCGGTAAACTCGGGTTACTATGTCTACGTATTGGGCGGAGCGTCCGCGTCCTTCTATTTTGAAAATGGATATTCCCGCATGGATCATTTCATCTAAAAAGGGGAGTGTGCAGAGGTCTTTTGGGCTTAATATGTATTCATTGTCTACCATCATTTCTTTGCCGGTTTCGTCGTCTATTATTCTGTATTTTTTGCGACATTCTTGCAGGCAAGCTCCACGTTGGGCAGATGTGTTGGTTTGCAGAAGACTCATGTGGCAGCGGCCGCTTTGGGCTATGCATAGGGCTCCGTGGACGAATACTTCTATTTTTATGAGTTCTCCGGATGGGCCGCGCAGTTTATCTTCTTTAATGCGTTGACATATGTTTTTCATTGATGGTAAATCTACTTCACGGGCCAGTACAATGGTGTCTGCGAATTTTGCGTAGAATTTTACGGATTCGTAATTGGAAATGGAAAGTTGAGTTGATGCCTGAATTGGCATGCCTATTTGTGACGCGTAGCTTATTGCTGCAATGTCCTGCACTATAACGGCATTTATTCCTGTTTCTTTGGCTTTATCTATGATTGAACGCATTAATTGCATGTCGTGTTCGTACAGTAGGACATTTAGTGTTATGTAAGATTTTATCCCTGCTGCTTTGCATTGATTGGCGATTTCTTCCAGATCTTCCAAGGTAAATTGTTTTGCGCTGCGTGCACGCATATTTAGTTGTTGTACGCCAAAGAAAATGCTGTTTGCTCCTGAATTTATGGCCGCGCCAAGGGATTCGAAAGATCCGGCCGGTGCCATTATTTCCGGTATGTTCATAATGATTGTTGATTGCTATCCACTTATAACTGTAAAGTGCCACTTAAGTAAAGTGGTTGTGGCAACATTTTGCGAGGGGTATTATTATCTGTGGTGAAAATTTTAAATGGATCTAAATAAATTAACAAAGGAAGAGGAACAAGTTATTGTTTACAAGGGAACGGAAATGCCGTTTTCCGGTGAATATAATGATCATTTTAAAAATGGTGTGTATGTTTGCAAAAGGTGCGGGACGGCTTTGTATAATTCGTATGCAAAGTTTCGTTCCGATTGTGGTTGGCCCAGTTTTGACCGGGAAATTCCGAATGCGGTAATAAGGAAAACGGACGCGGATGGTATTAGAACAGAGATTTTATGCGCAAAGTGCCGGGCTCATCTTGGTCATGTTTTTAATGGGGAGAATTATACGGAAAAAAATACCAGGCATTGTGTGAATTCTATTTCTTTAAAGTTTATTTCCGATGAAAAATTCAAAGACTGAAAAAGCTTATTTTGCGGCTGGCTGTTTTTGGGGTGCTGCGCATTATTTGCAAAAGCTTAAAGGGGTTATTTTTACTCAAGTTGGTTATTCCGGTGGAGAGGAGGAAAATCCTTCTTATGAAGATGTTTGTAATCGGAATACAGGGCATAAAGAGACGGTTATGGTTGTTTTTGATCCGGATGTTTTGTCTTATAAAGAGTTGGTGCGTTATTTTTTTTCTATTCATGATTTTACTCAAACTAATGGTCAGGGGCCGGATATTGGCGATCAGTATGTTTCTGTAATTTTCTTTGTTGATGATGAGCAAAAAGCTCTTTCTGAAGCGGTGATTGAAGATTTGCAATCAATGGGTTATGAAGTTGCGACCGGGCTTTCGCAGTTTGAGCATTTTTGGGTGGCGGAAGATTATCATCAGAACTATTACGCTAAAAATGGGAAAGAGCCTTATTGTCATGTTTATAAGAAAATTTGGTGATGTAGGGTTGTTTTATGAACTTATGAGGCTTAATAATGTTGAGGTTTATCCTAATTTTGGGAATGTTACTAATGTGGAAAATACGGTTAAGTTGCTTGTGATTGATACTTAATTTTTGGCTAACTTGACTTTGAATTTGGCTGCTATAGAATGCTGTCCAAATCTTTGTTTTGTTTTATGAATACTGCTCCACGATTCCCCGGGTCAGATGTGCCGGAAGATGAAATTAGAGGGTATGAATATATTAATCCTGCTTTTAGTGATGCCGGGCTAACTTTATTGTCTAAACTTTTGTGTGAAAAACTTCCAATAGGGGATTTCCTTGATGTGGATTCTATGATGAGGATTTCCCCTGATGGAAGATATATTCAGGCTGCTTTGGATTTTCTTTATATTCATGGATATTTGGATAAGCTTGCGGATGGGGAATATTTTTGGACAAATAAGGGGATGCAATATAAAGCGCAGGCTCCTCTGGTTGCTGCAAGATTGGAAACTTATTCAATGATTATGCGCGCATTAAAAGATGAAATTGGAATGGCGAATGGTTTAAAGGGTTATGATCTTGAAGGTAAAGGTGATGCACTTATGCCGGCTGCCGCCACTTTTGCTCATGAAGGGGTGTTATTGGATGGTCGGAAAGTTGGGGATTTATTGGCAAAGGGAGAACTTATTTATTCTAAGGATTTAGGTGATCATCCTAATAGCGTTATTTTGATGAATAAGTTGTTGGAAGCTTCCGTGCTTGCGTTTGATGACTCCGGTTATCGTATTACTCCGCGCGGGAAGAAATTGATTGCTCTTGGTGGTTATGCAGAATTGGTTCTTTCGTATTATGATCCGCTCCAATTTCTTTATGAGCTTGCGATGCGGGAAGATAGTTATGGGATAAATGGGAACAGGAATAGGGATCCTGAATTAAATGCTAATGCTTCAAATGGTATATTGCATGTTCGGGTCGCGCCTTATTTGGTTGGCGCGCTGGAAAATAATGAGATTTTGCGTAATGCTATTGGGGATAATGGGTATTTTATTGATTATGGTAGTGGTGGTGGGGATATGCTGATTCAGGCTGCAAAAAATGGGCCGGGTACAATTTCGCATTTATTTGGAATCGATATAAATTCAAGAGCAAACTATCAAGCTGAAAAGAATTTGGAATTGGAAAATTTTGGGGATAGGGCTTCTTTATTGACCGGTAGTATTGTGGATGAAGATGTTCTGAAAGATTTGTCTAATAGAATTCAATTGGGTGGTTATAAGGGTGGGGTAGCCACAATTAATTTTATTGCTCATGATATAGGGCCGGAGTTGACAGTTGAATTTTTGCAGTTGCATGCGCGTATTTTTCCGGATGTTCCATTGATTATAACCGAAACTTTTAAGATGTCGGTTGAAGTTTGTCGTGCTCATCCTAATTATCAGGCGTCTTCTTTTCAGTTTATGCACGATATCTCCAATCAGCATCTTTATGAGCGTGCAGAATTAATAGGGTTGCTTAATGCAAATGGTTTTGAAGTTTTTTGGGAACAGGTGCATTCAACAATGCCGGGGCTTGGCGATGATGAAAAATTGCCTACAATTGTTACTTTGATTACAGGTAGGCGCGGTTTAGCGGCCTGAATGTTTTTTAACCGGAGGGACGTTTTCTTGTAATTCTTGCATAAGGTCCATTTGTATTTGCTGGATTTCCAGTAGTCTGTGCCATTGCCTTTGGAGTAGATGGTCGATTTTTTCGTTGAGCATGCGTATTTCCAGTTCGGATTTTAAATTAATCTGGTAGTCGTGTTCTGCCATAAATCTGTCTTTGTCCGATTGACGGTTTTGGCTCATCATGATTATTGGTGCTTGAATTGCGGCCAGTGAAGATAGGACTAGATTTAGTAGAATAAAAGGGTATGGGTCGAAACCTTTGTTTGCCAGGAGTAAGTTGTTTATTATTATCCAAATGACCAGAATGAATGTGAATAGAGTTATGAAAGTCCAGCTTCCACCAAATGTTGCTACTTTGTCGGCCAGTTTTTCTCCAAGGGTTAATTGGCGGTCGAATTGTTGGTTAACGTTTTCGGCTATAATTTTGTGTTTTTTGATGCTGCGTATTACTTTCTTTTCAACTTGGGAAAGTTGACCCCGTTCTTCTTCCAATAGATTTGAAATATATTTTTGTCTGTAAAAAGAAAGGTCTTTTTGGCATATAAAGCCATTAGAATCCCAGTTTGGATAATCATCCATTATGTTTTCCAGTATACTGTTTCTAACTACGTCTGCGTATGCGATGTTTTTTCGTAAAAACATTCTATGGCAGACTTGGCATTGAATGCGTTGGTTTGAGATTTTCATATCGTGTTATTATAACATGATTGGTTTTTCTTCTCAACAGTACTGTGATCTTTTGGGGCTGATGTTTTGACTTACTTGATCAAAGTTATAGAATAGTTTTACTTAAAAAAGTTTAAGTACTCTTGGATTTTTCCGACTATATTGTATTAATCAAACTTGACCGGTTATCTATATCATACGTTTAAAGGGCATAATCAAAAATATGATGCAATAGTCATTGGATCCGGCATTGGTGGATTGAGTGTTTCATCGTTGCTTGCTAAAGAAGGGAAGAAAATTCTTTTGTTGGAGCGGCATTATGCAATTGGTGGATATACTCATTCTTTTAAGCGTAAAGGTTATGAATGGGATACGGGGCTGCATTATGTTGGGCAGGTTCATATAGATGGGACGCCTCTTAATAAGGTTTTTAGATATGTTAGTAATGGAAATTTACGTTGGGATGCTTTGGATGACACTTATGACAGGATTGTTTTTGGAGATAAACTTTATGAGTTTGTTCGTGGACGAGACAATTTGAAGGCGAAATTAAAGGAATATTTCCCGAATGAGGAGGATAAAGTGTCTATAGATAATTACTTTGAGCTTCTTAAGAAGGTTGAAAAGCTTGGCATTGGATATTACATTGAAAAGGTAATACCGCCTTTTCTTGCAAGATTATTTGGTGGGCTTTTAAGGAGAAAGGTGCTTAAATATTCGGACAAAACAACTTTATCCGTTTTGAAGTCATTGACTACTAATGAACAACTTATAGGTGTCCTTACATCTCAATATGGGGATTATGGCTTATTGCCTTCTGAAAGTAGTTTTTATATGCATGCGCAGTTGGCAAATCATTATATAGATGGGGCCGGTTATCCGGTAGGTGGTTCTAAAAGTATTGCTGAGTCTGTGGTTCCTATTGTTGAAGAGCATGGTGGGGCGGTTTTATTTAGTGCGGAGGTTTTATCGGTTATTGTTGAGAATAATAAGGCGGTTGGAGTTAAAATGGCCGATGGTAAGGAAATTAGAGCTAATCTTGTTATTAGCGATGCGGGAGTTTTTAATACATTTTCAAAACTATTGCCGAGTGAAGTTCAAGATAAGCATCATCTTAAAGAAAAATTGGAAAAGCTGGAGCCGGCTGCTGCTCATATGGGGCTTTATATAGGGATTAATCAGTCTACGGAAAGTTTAAATCTGCCAAAATGTAATTATTGGATTTTTCCGAATGAATATAATCATGAAAAAGGGCGCGCAAAATATAAGGATTTTGCAGATGAAATACCGGTGGCTTTTGTTTCGTTTCCGTCTGCAAAGGATTCGGAGTGGAAGGTTAGTCATCCAAATAAAACTACGGTTGAGGTTGTTATTATTCTTCCGTTTGAATGGTTTTTCAAATGGGAGAAAACTGAATGGAAAAAACGTGATGCCGATTATGAAAAGATGAAAGAACAGGTTGCGGAGCAGATGTTGGAATTGCTGTATAAGGTTGAGCCTCAATTAAAAGGTAAGGTTGATTATTACGAGGTTTCTACGCCGCTTTCCACTAATAAATTTACGAATTATTCAAAGGGGGAAATTTATGGAATTGCGCATACTCCTAAGCGATTTAGGCAAGAATTTTTAAAACCGTATACACCTGTGAAGAATTTATTTATGACCGGGCAGGATACTATTATTGCCAGTATTGCGGGTGGGCTTATGGGTGGGGTTCTGTGTGCTTCGGCGATTTTGAAGAAGGATGTTTTTTCAAAAATTATTAAGACTGTTAAATGAAGCAAAATTCGGAGATGAAAATCGGAATAGTTGGCGCCGGAGCGGCCGGGCTTACTGCTGCCGATGTTCTTAAGGAAAAAGGTTATAAGAATGTTACTGTTTTGGAGCGTAGTGCAGTTCCCGGTGGTAAATGTTGTTCAATGGAATATGAAGGTCGCCCATATGAGCTTGGGGCCGGGGTTATTTCTGCCAATAGCGATACGGTACTTGGGTTGGTGAAAAAATATGGAGTGCGTATTCACGCTGTGTCTTTTGATGCTGAAATTATTTTTGTGGATATTAAGGATGGTAAGCATGTTCCAAAAAAGAGGTCTGTGAAATCTGCGATTTATGCTTTGAAGGACTTGTTTTTTAAGTATAAGCGACTTGCCCGCCGTTATAGGGAAATTTCTAAACCGGGCTTTATATATGTGGATAAAGATTTGTGTATTCCTTTTTCGCAGTGGGCCGCAAAGCATAATATTCCTTTTATTGCGGATGAGTTTATTTCTTTTTTTAGTGGATTCGGGTATGGATATTTTGATGAAATTCCAGCGGCTTATGTTTTAAAATATTATTCTTGGGCTTCAGTGCGTGCTTTTCTTGGAAAGAAAATCTTTGGGTTTACGGATGGAATTCAAATGTTATGGAAAACTGTAGCCGGTGCTCATGATGTTATTTATGACATCATGATTGAAAGTATTGAGCGTGGTGGTGATATTACTGTTAAAACAAATAAAGGTGAATTTGTTTTTGATAAATTGATTGTGACATCTCCTTTGGATGAGGCGTTGAATTTTATGGATGCTTCCGCGGAGGAAAAAGATTTGTTTTCCAGGATTGATTATTGTGATTATCGTACTTATGCTCTTATTATAAAAGGATTTCCAAAACAGGATGGTTATTTACCGGATAATTTTCATTCCAATAAAAAGGGGCAGCCTATTTTTTGGCATTCATGGTATACCGATTTGAATTTTTATACTTTCTATGTTTTGGGCGATTGGAAGATCTCGGATGAAGAGGTTTTAAAGAATATAGAAAGTGTTATTAACGATTTTGGCGGTAAATTAGAGAAAGTTCATGTGGTTAAGCATTGGAAATATTTCCCTCATATTAGTCAGAAGGAGATGGAAAACGGTTATTTTAATAAAGTGGAGGAGTTGCAAGGGAAAAATGGAACGTACTTCGCAGGAGAGCTGTTGAATTTTAGTATGGTTGAACTTAGCGCCGCATATGCGAAGGATCTTGTTGAAAGGTTTTTTTAGTTTAGATCAGCCTTCTTCTATTATTGTTTCGGTAATGATTTTCTGTGTGAGTTTTGAGTTTTCCGGTTGTAAGATTTTCTTGTGTTTCCAGTCTCCTTTAAGGAACCAGATAAGGGCTATTATTGCCGCTACAACGTTTGAAGCGGGGAATGCCCACCATATTCCCATCTCACCAAGTGCTGTGTGTTTTGAGAGTATATAGGCCAGTGGGAATTGCAGTACCCACAGTGAAATTATAGACAGGATCATGGAGGCCACTACGTTGCCGGATCCGCGGAATGCTCCGTTTATTGATTGTTGTAGACCTATGAAGCCGAATGTGAAAGCCATTATTTGAATGAATAAACTGCCGGATGCAATGACCTCGGGGTCGCCCGGTATGAAGGCGGTGGCCAGTTCTTTTGCGAAGAAAAATATTATTGCACCGATTATTGTTAAAGTTATGAACGATATTAGCGCGCTTTTTTTTGTTATTTGTTCGGCTCTATCTACTTTTCCGGCTCCCATGTTTTGGCCGACTAAAGTGGATGTGGCCATGGAAAGTCCTATTGTTGGGATAATTATAAAGCTTAATACGCGCCCTCCAATGCCGTATGCCGCTATAGAAATTGTTCCGAAGCCGGCTACAAGAAAAGTCATAATCGCAAGACCAAGTGCTCTTGTGGATTGTTCAATAGATGCCGGAAGCCCCAGTCCTATCATCTTTTTTATTAGAGGTATATCTAGTTTGAAATTCTTTATTTTTAGATGAATTCCGTATTTACCGCTAAAGAGCATGGTTGTCCCAATAATGGTGGCGATGCCTTGAGTTAATACCGTTGCTATCGCTGCTCCGGTTACGCCGTAAGCCGGCACAGGGCCCCATCCCATAATAAAGAGTGGATCTAGAATAAGATTTAGGATTACTGTTCCAAGAACAATGTACATTGGAGTTTTTACGTCGCCTACTCCGCGCATTAAGGATTGGAAAACGAAATATCCAAATATGAATATCATCCCAAAAAAGGAAATTTGAAGATATGAAGTTGCTTGCGGAAGTACGTCCGGTCCGGCTCCCATTAGTTGCATTACAGGTTCGGATATTCCGTATCCTAAGCCTGTTACAACCAATGAAATAACAAACATAACCAATAGTGTTTGCGCCGATACGTAATCAACTTTTTCCAGATTTCCCTGTCCTTTGTATTGTGAAACTAGAATTGTTCCGGCAATTGCAAGGCCTCCTCCAAGAGAGATCATTAAAAAAACTATTGGGAAACTCATGGAAACTGCTGCTACGGCTTCCGCCCCCAGTCTTCCAACCCAAAAGGTGTCAATTAGCTGGTATGCTGTTTGAAGTATATTGGCAAAGACTATTGGTAGCGCCAGAGTTACAAGGGTTTTTATAATTGGGCCCCGCGTAAAGTCCGGGAGATTTTTTCTGCTCATGGTTGCTATATACTATCAGATTTTGGGATCATACGCATCTATCTAAGGGTCACTTTGTTTTATGATTGGGGTGTTTTACTGGATCATCGGAAAAATCGGTGGAGAAAAAATAATGTAGTAGAATGAGGTCAAATAAATAACCCCATTCAAATGGATAAATTTCTG
>Ga0065182_1000564_pt1 | contig 16080 bp, 17 predicted proteins | sample CryGey02umfilter_2_FD_59208 | JGI IMG/M metagenome (GOLD analysis project Ga0065182, IMG submission 59208) | Groundwater microbial communities from aquifer in Utah, USA - Crystal Geyser 4/10/14 0.2 um filter (version 2) (version 2) | ecosystem: Environmental > Aquatic > Deep subsurface >...
AGTGTGTCGCTCACCTCGCGCAAAGCGTCAGACTGGACCTTACTGCCTATGCGCGACACCGATAGGCCCAGGTCTATGGCTGGTTTGAACCCCTCGCGGAAAAGGCCGCTTGATATATACACTTGTCCGTCGGTCATGGACACAAGGTTACTCTGTATATATCCGGTTATGTCTCCCTGCAGCGTCTCCACAATAGGGAAAAACGTCATGGATCCTGAGCCCATCTCAGGATTCAGCCGGCCCGCGCGTTCCATTAATTGCGAATGAAGATAAAAAATATCTCCAGGATATGCCTCGCGGCCCGGAGACCTTTCCAAGAGCAATGAAAGCTCCCGATATATCCAGGCGTGTTTTGTAAGATCGTCAAACACGACAAAGGCATCCCGGCCGGAATACATAAAATATTCAGCCATAGTAGCTGCCACATAAGGCGCTAAATACTGTTCTCCTAAAGAGGCTGATGCAGAGGCTGCTACGATAATGGTATAATCAAGAGCCTCCATCTCTTCAAGGGTGTGAATAATCTTTAATAAGGACGCGTGAGACCCGCCCACCCAGCAATAGACGCAGATAACATTCTTGCCCTTTTGATTGATTATGGTATCTAAAGCCAGAGTTGTCTTGCCTGTTTGGCGGTCTCCAATTATCAATTCGCGCTGGCCTTTTCCTATGGGGATAATGCTGTCTAGGATCTTTATACCCGTATAGAGCTGCTCAGTTATGGGCACGCGGTCAAGCACTCCGGGCGCCTTGCGAAAAACAGGGCTAAAGGTATCACTTTCAATAACATAGCTTTTGTCATCAAGAGGCTCACCGGTGCTTGAGATAACGCGGCCGATAAAATTCTCTCCAACAGGGAGTGAAAATACTTCGTTGTGGCTTGATACCGTAGAGCCTAACTTTATATCTTTCTCATCGCCTAAGATAAAGGCCATTACCTCACGCGCGTTAAAATCAATGACGAGCCCTTTACGGTTAACATCGCTAAACTCTACAATCTGGCCATAAATACAGCTCGGCAAACCCTCTATTTTAACGATGCCGCGTTTGACTTCTGTAACGACACCAACCTCTTTTATCTCAAACGGCTCTATTTTGATGGCTGAGGTTCTTCCCATACGTGTCTTTAAGCCCTGCTTAACTTTAGCGCGCTCATCGCTTTAACCATTTTATTCTTTAAACTTCCGTCTATGACAAGCCCGCCTAATTTTATGACCATGCCTACGATAAGAGACGCTTCGATCTTTTGCTCTATCTTAAGATCAAGATCTAACTTAGAGACAAGGATCTCTTTTATCCTGGCTTCTTCCTGCGGTGAAAGCGGTAAGGGCGTCAAAACCTCAGCTATACCTACTTTGACGGCCAATTTCGCTTTATCTACTTTTTTTAATTCCTCAATAAGATCATCAATGAGCTGCGCGTGCAAAAGCTCCTGGCCTTTAGTAGAGAACGCGCAAGCGATAAGCTCCTGCGCTAAAGTCACAGCCTTCTCTTCGGCGCTCGCCATCATCTCAGACTCCACTTTCTTTGTTTTATCCAAGGCCTCAGCCACGGTCTTTTTTACTTGCTGCTCAGCGCGCTCTGATGCCTCCAAAGCTATTTTCTCTGCGCTGTGGCGCGCGTTCTCAATTAAGCGATTAGCTTCCTCTTTACTGCGCGCGATCTCACTATCAGATTGGATCCTGACACGCTCTAACTCCTTATTCAAAATATTTTCTTTTTCCAAGCTATCCTGATGAAGGGTTTGCAACCTATTCAAGGCTACTTTGAGCTGGCTACCGAATAGAAGGCGCAAGACAACGATTATCACGCCAAAAGTAATAACTTGTATTAGGATCAGAGACCAAACCATGCAAACTCCATATTTAACTAATGAGACAGACCAAGCAGGATGATCTGTCTCATTTGAATAGATTATATATCATAACAAGGGCGATGACAGCAATTCCTTCGGCGAATAAAAAAGCAAACCCCATAGCTAACATGATCTTGGGCGACGCCGCGGGGTTCCTGCCTAAAGCCCGGACAGCCGCGTATCCGACTAGAGCAATAATAAGGGATGGGCCCAAGGTGCTGATGAACATAACTAACGCTATTGTTAAATTCCGCATAACGGCGCCCCTACTCCACCAAAATGATCAGTTCATTATTTCTCATCCTCGCCAAACCTCTGTGGACGCGAATAGGCGTTAAATCATGCGCTCCAAGTTTTGCCACGGGCCTAAGCCTAATAAGGCCTTTACCCAAAGCTACAAAAATAGATTCGTGGTCATCTAATATAGACATTTCTCCATCGGTAGCTGGCAATATGGCCTCTGAAACAGCGCCCTGAAAAATAGTATGTTGAGCATCCAGAATAGATATTCTCATTGGCTCTTATGCCACGCAGACCTTGTTCTTGCCAGTGATCTTGGCCTGATATAGCGCCTTATCCGCTTTGTCTATTAAGACGTCTTTTTCGGCCGCGTCAGCCGGATAATCAGAAATACCCATGCTAATGGTGGTAGGCAGGCTTAAGCGCACGAGATTCAACACTCTCTCTGCGGCTAAGACCGCGCCCTTCTTGTCTGTTTCTATCATCAGGATCACAAATTCTTCACCGCCGTAACGAAAGACCATATCTAAATTCCTGACGGAGCGGACAAAAAGGTTTGTCAAACCCCGTAAGAGTTCATCGCCCGCCATGTGACCGTTTGTATCATTGTATTTTTTAAAATTATCCACATCCGTCATGATCGCGCAGAAATGCTGAGGATAGCGGCGCGCGCGAGTTATTTCGCGGTCTAAGACTTCATGAAGATAGCGATGATTATAAACACCAGTCAGGCCGTCTAAAATAGATAAGTCGTAATAATACGATTTCTTATTTGCTTCATCCATAAGCGCGTAGCGTTCCACAGCGTGTTCTACTACGATCCTTATCTCGCTGGGGTTGAAAGGCTTAGTAATGTATCCAAATGCGCCGTCTTCCATGACTTCAATAGCAGAATTGATAAAGAGATACGGCGTGATAACTACAATACTTATTTTAGTGTCTATGTTCTTAACGGCGCGCACGAGATCCGAACCGCTCATGTCCGGCATCCTGAGCTCCGCTATTACCACGGTGCACTTTATATCTTTGAGCATCTTTAAACCTTCTTTGGCCGAACTCGCCATGCTCACGTTATGGCCTGCGGCATAAAGAACCTGACCCAGCGTTTCCGATACCTCTTTTTCATCTTCAATTACTAAAATATCAGAGCTTTTCTTCATGGCACACCTCTACTATTATTATAGAGCCCCTTTAGGGACGTAATCCCACCCATTCGCCTCCGGCGGACTGGATGCGGTATAAATTACGTAACTTATTACTATATATTATATATAGAAGCAGGGAGAGTCAACTGTTTTCACTGTATTTTGGGACGGGAAAATTCACGTCCCCAACCGGATTCGAACCGGTGCCGCAAGCTTGAAAAGCTCGTGTCCTAGGCCAGACTAGACGATGGGGACTGACATAAATAAATTTTGGTGCTCATAGCCCCAACGGCCACAAAGTAGCCATTGGGACTTCACTGGATAAATAACTTTTTGTGGTCAGAATTTTACCTATGAAATCCTCTGTTGTCAAGGAAAGTTTGAGGCTCCCATGCTCATTTGATATAACTGCTTGACTCTTCACGTGATTTAGGTTATTTTTAGTTCAATGAGCACCTTCATAGGCATCGGCGTGAGCGAAAAAAAAGATCCTTTCCTGGCAGCTGCAGAAGCGGCCAAACTCGCCCTGTATCAACTCCACCATAGAGAGATTACTCTTGGTATTTTATTCTCTACGATCCACTTCGCTGATAAGAGGCTTTTAGAAGGCATTACCTATAGCCTGGGCAATATAAAACTGCTTGGTTGCAGCGGCGCCGCCCTCATCTCTTCCCATGGGATCCTCAAATACGGCGTCGGGGTAATGCTTATAAATTCTGATAAAATAAAATTTGGCCTTGCGGCATCAGGCCCCATTAATACAAAAGGCCCGCGCGCCGCTGGAGAAGAATTCGCCCGCGAGGCTCTTAAAAACTTAGGAATGACCCAGCGGGACATGGCACTTATCTTATCCGACGGCCTGGTAGAAAATGGATCAGACCTTCTGCGGGGTATCAAAGACGTCGTCGGATCAAGTTTCCCGGTCTTCGGCGGCTCCAGCGCGGATAATTTAAGATTTTTTAAAACTTACCAATATTTTAACAACGAGCTGTTGGCCAACAGCCTCATCGGCGCTATTTTTTCCGGAGAGGATCTCTTTGGCATAGGAGTGCGCCACGGCTGGAAGCCTCTTGGAAAACCTCACACCATAACCGAAGTCAAGGGCAATATCATAAAAAAAATAGAAGGCAAGCCCGCGATATCAATTTATGAAGAATACTTCGGTAAATCAAAAGAAGAGATAAAAAATACACTAATACGCATGAGCATTTATTATCCTCTGGGGCTTTACGTGCCCGGAGAATCTGAATACCTTTTAAGGAATGCGCTGCGCATAGACGAAGACGGCGGCCTGGTCTGCCAGGGAGACGCCTCGGAAGGAAACGACGCGCGCCTCATGATGGGCACTAAGGACTGGGCGCTAGATGCCGCTGCCCAAGCGGCGCAAGAAGCCAAGAGCGCTTTACAGGATAAAACTATCAAAGGCGCTATCATCTTTGAATCCATCTCGCGCCATAAACTTCTTGGACGGTTGACAGAGAAAGAGTTATCGCGTATAAAAGAAGTACTGGGCGACGTCCCCATCCTGGGGATATGCACATATGGAGAACAAGCGCCGTTAAAATCAGTTGAGCATTACGGAGAACCATACTTCCACAATGAAACAATTGCCATATTAACCATAGGCGAATCCCATGCCGCTAACAAACTCGTTTAAAGAACCGGTCATATTAGAGAACATCCTCAATTTCGCGGGAATGTTTGGCCTTATCGCCGTCATCGCCCTTATCATCATTCTCGTCTTTAAGATGGAAAAAATAAAAGAGCTCCAGGCACAACTCGCCAAACTCAAGCGAGCTTTTGATGAGTTGGACGGCCAAGCCAAACTTATCGTCCAGACAGACCTAGAACTTCACCACGCTCAGGAAGAATTAGACAAAAAGGTCACAGGCCTCGTCACCCTGCAAAAACTCACGCGCATGATCTCTACGACCTTAGACGAAGAAGAAATATTCAGAAAACTTGAAGAGAAACACATCGTGGAACTCGGTTTTGATCGCGCCCTTGCCTTTTCTAAAGACGACGCTAACATTTACCGCGCGCGCATTTCTATCGGCTATACGATGGAAGAAACCAACTACATCATAAAAGAACTGCTGAACCACCCTCTTATTTTAGATAAAGTGCTGGATAAGAACAAGGTGTTCTCTTCGCTGGACACGGACAAGGATAAAGCTAGCAAAGAAATACCTGATCTTATCAAACTTCTTGATATATCATCCTTCGTCTGCGCGCCTATGATGAAAAAAGACGGCGCCATAGGCGCGCTCATCTTGGGCTGCGAATCTCCATACACGCGCCTGACCGAAGGTGACAAAGACCTCGTTTATATCCTGGCTACACAAATAGGGCAGGCTTTGGAAAACGCCAAATTATTTGAAGAGACCTGGCGTTCCCACCAGGAATTAGAAGCAAAGATCCAGCAAAGAACCAAAGAATTATCAGCGGCCCTTGAAGAGATCAAACTGATCAGTAAAAGAAAAACCGACTTCATCAGCGCTGTTTCACACGAATTACGCACTCCGCTAACATCCATAAAAGGATACGCGTCCATCTTAGCCTTAGGCAAACTTGGCGTTTTGCCTCCGGAGGCAAAAGAAAGGGTGGAAAAAATAAATAAACACTCTGACAACCTTTCCCAGCTTATCAACAACCTGCTGGATATATCAAGGATAGAATCCGGGCGCGTGGAGCTAAAGCTTGAATCACTGAACTTAAAAAATATAACAGACAGCCTGACGGATATGCTGGCCCCGGCGATGAAAGAAAAGGCGATAGAATTCCTTGTTGACCTGCCGACCGGCTCACCGCTTGTCAAAGGTGACAAAATACAGATTGAGCGCGTTTTCATAAACCTCGTGGGTAACGCCATCAAATTCGTCCCAGAGAACGGACGCATAACAATAAAAGCCAAAATGCTGGATCCAGAGACCGTTCAGGTCTCGGTGTCAGACAATGGCATAGGCATACCCGAAAAAGACTTGGCCAAGCTCGGAGAAGAATTCTTTAGGATTGACAATGACGTCAACGCAAAAGTAAAAGGAACAGGCCTGGGGCTGTCTTTAGTCAAATCCATTGTAGCGGCGCACAAAGGGAAATTAACCATCTCAAGTCAACCGGGCAAAGGATCAACATTCTCATTTACCCTGCCCAGAGGAGTCATATGAAAAAGATCTTAGTTATTGACGACGAGGCCGACATAAGAGAAATAGTGCGCCTCTATCTCGCTGAAGAAGGATTTAAAGTGATAGAAGCCGGGAACGGACAGGACGGTATCTTGACGGCGCAACGGGAAAAACCTGACCTGATCATTCTTGATATCATGATGCCTGGCATCAACGGCTTTGAAGTCGCCAAACACTTAAAGGACGACCCCAACACGCACAATATCCCCATTATCATCCTTTCTGTCTTAGCTCAAGATTCTCAATACAGGCACGGTATTTTGGACTATATATCCAAACCATTCCGCCAAGAGGAACTCGTGGGCATCATAAAAAAAGTTTTTGAAAAAGTTAAAGGAAGGCCAAACAAAAAATCGGTTTTGATCGTAGACGACGACCCCGACATTGTGGATATTATCGCCATATGCCTTAAAGACAATAACATCGTGCCGGAAAAAGCCTATAATGGCCTGGACGCGCTGGAAAATATAAAAACAAAGAACGTTGACCTGATCCTCCTAGACATAAACATGCCCGGGATGAACGGGTTTGAAGTCATAAAACAATTAAAATTGGATAAAAAAACCTGCGACATCCCTATTGTCGTATTGACTGGGACATATATTTCAGAGGACGATAAAAAACACGGCCTTACCCTCGGAGTCGCCAAGTATCTTACCAAACCCTTCTCAGCGGATGACTTAACCAAGGAGATCAAGGAGGCGTTTAATGTCAAGACATAGGATCATCGTCATAGACGACGACCCGGATATCCGCGACGTCCTGGCTCTAACGCTTGCCCAGGAAGACTATGAAGTCCTGCAGGCCCAGGATGGCGAAGAAGGCTTGATCCTAATCAAAAATAAAGCGCCAGACCTGGTCATAGCTGACTACAATATGCCAAAAATGAACGGCCCGACGCTTACAGGCATAATAAAAAAAGATATCCTTATGTCACACTTACCCATCATAATGCTTACAGGAAAGAGCGAAGTGATCGACAAAGTCTCAGGCATTAACGCCGGCGCCGATGATTATATAATCAAGCCCTTTGAACCGCAAGAATTGCTAGCCCGTATAAAAATGATATTGCGCCGGACTGAGCGCGACCTGGAAGCAAACCCATTAACAAGACTGCCAGGCAACGTCTCTATTTTAAACGAGCTGCAGAACCGTATAGAAAAAAAGGTGCAATTCGCCGTAGCTTATATAGACTTAGACAAATTCAAAGTTTACAACGACAAATACGGCTTCAGGCATGGAGATGAAGTCATACGCGATACTGCAAGGCTATTGATACGCTCAACCCAAGAGCTGGGAAACACGGAGGATTTTATAGGCCATATAGGAGGCGATGATTTCGTCGTTGTAACAACACCCGATAGAGTAGACGCCATCTGCGAAAAGGTCATCTCGGAATTTGAAAAAAAAGCCCCCAGCTTCTACAACGAAGACGACCGGGCCGCAGGTTTTATCGTAGGCCATGACAGAAAAGGAGTAGAGCAAAAGTTCGCCCTGCTCTCGGTTTCTATCGGTGTTGTGACTAACGAGAAAAAAGAACTAAACCACGTGGCGCAAATAAGTGAGATCGGCGCGGAGCTAAAAGAAGCTGCCAAGCGTATTGAACGCTCCAGTTATATAAAGGACAAGCGGACAGATACCCGTCCCTAATGAGACATATCAAGCAGGATGATTTGTCTCATTAAAATCTTGCCGGGAAAGGGGGTCGAACCCTTACGCCTTACGGCATACGCCCCTCAAACGTATGTGTCTGCCAATTCCACCATCCCGGCGATATTTTTTCTTAAGCACTCTCAAATAATTTTTTGTAGCGGACCCATGGAAGAGCTACATCCGCGGAAATCTTACCAGCATTGACCAGATTTTTCAACGATTTTTCAAGCGTCTGCATACCCCGTTGACTGCCTGTCTCTATCTCCGTAAAGATCTGATGAGTCTTTTTGCCGCGGATAAGCTGACGAATGCCGGTCGTGCACACCATAACCTCGCTGGCCAACAGCCTGCTTTTACCGTCAACCGACGGGAGAAGTACCTGAGAAACCACCATCTCTAATGACTCAGCTAATTGTATGCGTATCTGCTCCTGCTGGTGCGGCGGAAATATATCAATGATCCTGTCAACTGCCTGAGCCGCGCCCCTCATATGCAGCGTTCCCAAAATAAGATGGCCTGTTTCAGCGGCTGTCATAACCATGGAAATAGTCTCAAGATCGCGCATTTCACCTACCAAAATAACGTCCGGGTCTTCACGCAGGGCCGCTCGCAAGGCATCAGAAAAAGAGTGAGCGTGCGCGCCTATCTCCCGTTGATTAACAATGCAATTTTTATGTTTATGAATAAACTCTATAGGGTCTTCTATGGTAATAATATGATCGTGCCTGGTGGAGTTTATGCGATCAATAATGGAGGCGAGCGTCGTTGATTTGCCACTGCCTGTTACGCCAGTTACAAGCACAAGGCCTCGCCTCATCTCCGCCACATCTGAGACTATATCCGGCAGCCCCAGCCCCGCAAGAGGCCTGATCACGCTAGGCACAAAACGGAACGCCGCGCATAAACCGTTTTTGTCATAAAAGACATTGACGCGAAAGCGCGCTATGTTTTTTATCTCAATGCCTAAGTCTATCTCCTGGCCCGGAATTATATTTTTTTTGTCATCCGGCAGGATCTTAGTTATCATCTCCCATACTTCTTCACGGTCAAGGGGCTTGTCGCCCAGTTTTTCCAAAATGCCGTTGGAACGCATCATGGGCGGCAAACCGACGTCCAAGTGGAGGTCAGAAGCATTCTTTGCCACTACGATCTTAAAAAATTCTTTAATATCGCTCATTAGGTGTTATAATTATACATATTGGAGGCCCTTATGAAAAGAAGAATTAAATCCCTGGCTATTATTTTTATGTTCTCATGGTTTTCCCTGTGCGCCTTTAGAGCCTACGCGGATGAAGTTCCTACGTTAAGCTTAAAAGATTCCATACCAATATCCGAAAAAGCGCTAACACAGGCCAAAGTAGATCTTACCAAATATTATCTTTACCAAGTAGAGTATTCTCTCTCCTCTGACGGCAGCTACTGGTTCCAGACATATAGACTGCGCTCATCCGGCTCAAACGAGATCTTTGTTAAGGTCTACATGAACGCAAAAACAGAAGTCTCAGGAATATAACGCCAGTTTCTTTTTCAGCACTTCAAGAAGTTCTTTCAGGTCAATAGGCTTACTGTAAATATCCTGCCTCGGGCAACCCAGGGCCTTTAGCTCATCAATAAAATCATGCAATTCCATAGTGCCGCTTAGAATAATATAAGGCAGGCTTATGCCCGCGTCTTTCATATCGCTTAAAACGTCCACCCCCGGATAACCCGGCATAACAAGGTCCAAGACCATCAGGTCTATTCTCTGCCCCGACCTAATGATCTTAACGGCCTCCCTGCCGCCTGAGGCTAAAATGACCTCAAAACCAGACATGATCAAAAATTGCTGGAATATCTTTAATATTTCTACTTCATCATCCACGATTAATATCTTAGCCATTATTAGATCCCTTCTGGACTAGACCCGGCCATTATAATGAATTTGCCCGGTCTGTCCCTTCTGGACTATCAACTGGCAACAACACCGTGATCGTAGTCCCTTTACCAATAACACTATCAGCCTTTAATTCTCCTTTATGAGTTTTGATGATACCATAACATATGGAAAGGCCTAAACCAGTACCACCTTTTTTTGTAGTATAGAACGGCTCAAACATATGGCTTATCACATCTTGCGTCAAGCCCGGTCCTGAATCAGAAACATCTATCCTTATACGATCCTTTTCCAGCGACGTGGCAACATCTATCCTGCCTTTTTCAGCGGCTACAGCGTCACACGCGTTATTGATAAGGTTTAAAAAGACTGCCTGTATCTGTTTCGCGTCAGCCCAGACAGCCGGCAGGCCCTGCGCAAAGTGTTTATTTAACTTAACGCCTGACAAGGCAAATTGATGCTCTACCAAAATAAAGATATCTTCCAGCGCTTTATTGATATCCGTTCGCTCAACTTCACCCTTGCTTGGCCTGGAAATTTGAAGAAGATTAGCGATATAACCTTTAGCCCTCAGGCATTCTTTTGTTATGATCTCAAAATTATTTTTGAGGTTTTTGTCCTTGATATCTTCTAAGAGCGCCAGCTGGGCCCGGCCGGAGATGATCATAAGCGGATTATTCACTTCGTGGGCTATGTTTGATACCAACTTTCCTAATTGGGTCAGGCGCTGTTCTTTTTCAACTTCTTTGCGCGCCGTAACGTTTTTTATAATGAGCAAAATCTTTACAATTTCTCCCGCGTTATCTAATATGGGAGAGACAGTTGCTTCAAAAAATAGGCCTAAGCGCGGCTCAAAAAATTCAGCGACAGTCTCCTTTTTTGTCTTTTTAGATTCTATGCCCAGACAGGCGCGGCCATCATCTTTAACCCCGCGGACTATCTGGCAATAAGTCCGGCCGACAACAAACTCAGGTGTTATATTTAAAGCAACAATAAAAGCCTTGTTCGCCTTAGTGATCTTGGAATCTTTATCGCATATCAATACCCAATCCTGGAAAGAATTGATAAAAACAGTCTCCCACTTATCAGCAACCACTATTATATCATTAATGTTCCCTGCTATGCTCTCTGCCATCCAGTTAAAAGAGATAGCCAACTGTCCCAACTCATCTTTAGACGAAGGCAGAATGCGATATTCAAACTTACCCTTGGCAAAATTCTCTGAACCCACAATAAGCTGATGTATGGAAGAATGAATGAATTTCGTCATTCTCCAGGCAAGTAATACGCCGAATAAAACCGTAAAAAAAGATAACAAAAAATTAAACCTTTCGGCGTTATCTGCCAAGTCATAGATATTGCCAAGAGATTGTGAAAAATGCGCTACATATTCGTCACTAAAAGAGACAAGCTGCCGGTTTAGTTGTTGGCTTAACTTATAAAATTTTAATGTTGTATCTTTATCTGCTTCAAATTTTTCACCGTTAAAAGAACTTACGAATAATTGACTGGTAGCGCAATATTCGTCAAATTTTATCTCAGCTGCTTCCAGTTCCGCGGATTGTTCGGTATCGCCGCGGATGAGGCCTTTGAGTTCGGCTACCAGGATATGGAACTTCTCCTGATGAATATTCAACTCTTCCAGGGCGTTTTGTTTACCCGCAGACACGGTGTCTCCTGCTAAGCCGCCGATCCTAAGGATGTTTTCCGAAAGCGCCGAGATCAATCTAACGCAATAAAAATCACGGGATTCAACCTCCCTGGCCTTCTGTTTGATATTTATCTGTGAAAAAACCGTATACCCGCCTACAACGACTAAAAAAAATAAAATAACACCGAAACTATAGAAAAGTTTTTTACCTATACGCCAATCCCTGAATCTAGTGATCATAGGTACAACACCTCATACAGCGCGATAGCCTCTTTGACCGTACAAACCGCGGCTTGCGAAGAAATAGTCGCTCCGCTAATGGCCACGATATCTCCATTTAATACAAGGGCGTCTTTGCCGGTTTTGCCGATAAACTGCCTTAGAAAAGTCTTTCGCGCGATAGGCCTGCCTCTTGTCTCAACATATCTCATTACAAGCACATCTCTAACCTTGGCGTCAAGATCAAGCGCGACAATGAATTGTATAGGCCCCCGCTTACCCGGAGTCTCCAGAATAATGGCCGCGCCGAACCGCCTTCCTTCCCTTTCGCCGAAATGAAAAGTATACACTTTTTGCGCGTGAAAACATTTACCTGCCTTTATCTTAACTGCCTCTATTTGGCCAACTGAAAGAGCTTTTTGTTCGCTGACTATCCGCGCGTCTTCACCGAACACAAGCCTTAAAACCTCTCTTTGCGTTAAAAGCGTCATCGCGAAACACGGCGAAACTAAGAACAAAAATATTAGAACAACTGTGACGCGCATAATTAACATTTTTAAACGCATACGGTTTACCTTTATTTTTTAGCGCTTGTAAACGCCTTTTTTAAACTCTCCGAAATAATTATATCACCGGTTGCCGTGACCACGAGGCTGCCCATATCAGGTATTCTCTCAATGATCATTGACCCTCGTTCAGGCCCCATGACAAAAAGCGCTGTAGCCCACGCGTCAGCCAACATAGGCTCCGAGTAAATAACAAAAGTACCCTGGCACATCCGCGCCGGATATCCGGTTCTCGGGTCAAAAATATGGTGGTATCTTTTATTATCTTTTATAAAAAATCTCTCATAGTCTCCTGACCCCATGACAGCCCTATTTTCTACTTCCAAATATCCTAAGGGCTCATCCCCTCTGGGATCTTTAATACCTACCTTCCAAAATTTAGACCTGTTCTTACCCAGGGCGTAAACATCTCCGCCCGCGGCTACAACGGCAGAAGTAATGCCTGCATCTTTCAAGGCCTTGATAGCCTCACCTACAACATAGCCCTTGGCAATCGCCCCTAATCCTATTTGAATATTATCCTGGTCCTTAATGAGAGCGCCGTCCTTAAAAGAAAGGTGACGAAAACCTATCGTTTTTAAAACCTCTGTGATCTCATCGGGCGAGGGCACACGCGGCGGGCCGGATGTTGTGCTAAACCCCCATAGTCGTGTCAAAGGCGCGACTGTAATGTCAAAAGCGCCGTCAGTCTTCTCGCTTACATCTAAAGCAGCGCGAATTACTTTTAAAACCTCAGGGTCAGAGATCGGGACATTTTTTTGATTAAAAAGGTATAAAGGGCTTTTAACATCATAAGCATTGAACTTAGCGCTTACCTCCTTCATCCTGTCAAAAGCGCGGTTTATGGCTGTCAGCGCCTCTTTTTTAGGCGCGGCCACTTTAACCGTCACATAGGTATCCATGAGAAAGCGCGTCTGACGTTGGAGCCTATGCTTGCTTAGATTATAGCTCCTAACAGCCGATGCCCCCAACGCCATAATAATGATAACAGCCAGAAAAATATTTATCTTTTTCATTTGATCTCGATCCCCACGGAACCCGCGGGAATCTCACTAAATGCGCCTCGCGGCTCACTCTACAGGGCGCGTATTAAGGCGCTCAAAATGTCGTGCGCCAACCTATGGTAAAGCGCCTATATTGTATTTTTTCCGAATCGTCGGACCTAGAAGCATCTCCCAAAGAAAACTGCCCTATTATGATTGAACCAGGCATCAGGAAATAATCTACGCCAAAAGCGACTTCATCGTAAGTATCATTTCTCAAAAAAGTCGAATCTATATTGTAAAGGTTGGCGTGGCTATAGTCTATCAAGCCCTGCCACTTGGTGTAAAACGGTATATTGCTTTAAAACGGTAACCGTCCCGCGCGCCGTCCTCGCGCGCGCCACCGGTTAAAAAAAGATCATTGCGCCGTGTGCAAAGATATTCCCAGGATATTAAGTTTTTTATGCTTCCAAAGTAAAATAAAGATATAAGTGATTTGTCCCGCCGGAAATATTATTATACTGGCCCTGGCCGTTGCGCTTACCCTCTGAGCGATCAAACATGTAAAGTTTCAAATGGCCGCCAACGCGAGTATTTTCAAGGAGGCCGGAGGGTTTTGTTTTCAGCTCCTCTACTGTCTGCTGAAGCTCAGATACATCCGCGACCTTTTCTTCCTGGGCAATCTGTTTCTGCTCAAGCGACGTCACTTTATCGCTTAAGGCATTGATAGCCGCCTGGAGCGGGCTTATCTGGACTTTTAAGCTCCGCGATTTCGTCGGCGTAGGCCGGCTACCATGCTCACGCAAAAACAAACACGCCCAAAATAACTACCTTGAGTATCTTTTTCATAAATTCTCCGATCATGATCAGACCCTTTCTGGATTACTTAAACCAGGGCGTCGCAGGCCGCCTTAACAATAGCCTCAATGCCTAAGCTCTTGCTTAAAAAACCCGTGGCGCCGTTATCTAATGCTTCTTTTTCCAGGTCTTCGGCATAAAGCCCAGAAATAACAAATATTTTTGCTTCTTTCTCAAAAACTCTTACGCTGCGCAAGACATCCATGCCGTCAAGGTCCTGAAGTTTATAATCAATAAGCACGAGGTCCGGCTTCTCGCGTTGAGCAAGCTCTATGCCGTCTTTACCGTTTGACGCTGCAAAAACACTGTATCCTGCCTTGGCCAGAAATATCTCAAGCACCTCCCTAACTCTCGGAAAATCTTCAATGACTAAGATCTTTTTTTTCATCATGGGAAAACCGCAAAGTAAAAGTCGTGCCGACGCCGGGTTCGCTCTTAACATCAATTTTACCCTTATGCCGCGCTATGATCTCACCGGCAATGGTCAGGCCTAACCCTAATCCTTTGTCAGGGGTCTTCGTCGTAAAAAATGGGTCGCATATTTTATCCAAATATTCGCGCTTTATGCCGGAACCTGTGTCGGCAATAGCCACTTCTATGTATCCATCATCGGAGCAATAGCGCGTACTGACCGTTATCTTTCCCTTTTTGTCTATCGCGTCTATGGCGTTCAGGACAAATATGACAAATACTTCCTGCAGCTGGTCTTTGTCAGCCATAATGGCCGGCAGGCCTGCCGCAAAGACTTTCTCCACTTTTACGTCAGCCATCTTCATTATCGGGCCCGTAAGGCCTAATGCATCCTCAATAACAGCATTTATATCAGTGGGCTGGAATTTTTCCTTAGGGTTCTGGGAAAACTGCAAAAGTTTTTCCAATAATTCGGCGCTATTTTTCTCTGCCTCCTCAATACGCTTTAGGCCATCGGTATCGCTAAGACGCGCTTTTTCTCCAGGCATCTGCGGCTTATCCTGGCGTTCCAACAATATTTTTACATAAGCCCTTATAGTGATGAGATGATTTATTATATCATGGGCTATAGCAGCCACAAGATATCCGGCAGCCAAAAATTTTCTCCTGTGGCGAAGCAGGTCTTCTTGTTTTTTTCTTTCCAACAATTTTGTAAGATCTGAAGACCGCGCGCTGAAATAACCAAAGGCAAAAAGAAAAGATATGTTGCCCAATAAAATACTATACATCTGCGGCGTCGGCATATGATAATCAAAATAAGTAATACGCGGCAAAATGCCAAAATGGCCAAGCACGACGACAGCTGTAAATAGAACGGCGGATACAACAACCGCGAAAAAAACAGCGAGCGTATCCGATACAACGCCCGCCCAAAGTATAACGACATAATATGCAAGATTTATCAATGGCGCTTCAACACCGCCCATGTAATAAAGCACCCATGAGATGGCGATAATGTCCGTGACCATCTGGTAGAACTGAAACCGGTAAAGGTCCACCCTCTTTAACAAAAAAGAATATGGCCGGTTTAAAACAGCTTCCACGAATATAAGGCTTATAACGGCAAAATTAAGGTAGAAGTAACCGCCGACTACTTTCATAAGCAGGAGAAAAAGAAAAAGTATCGTGAAGCTCAAAAATCTTATCTTGCCCGCCAATTGATACTTTTTTATCAGTTCCTGCCTGGCGCTTTCTTCCATTATTATATTGTAAACCCTAACGACCGCTGAAACAACAAGATTTAGCTAACAGACTACCCCACTGTCCCGATTGGCCCGGAAACAGTTTCCCGATTGGCCCGGAAACAGTTTCCATTGCCTGAAACTTTAAAGCTTTATCTTTTATTCTTTCCGGCAGGGCCCTGTTTGAAGGCCTGCCGCGA
>Ga0065182_1000577_pt1 | contig 15838 bp, 1 predicted proteins | sample CryGey02umfilter_2_FD_59208 | JGI IMG/M metagenome (GOLD analysis project Ga0065182, IMG submission 59208) | Groundwater microbial communities from aquifer in Utah, USA - Crystal Geyser 4/10/14 0.2 um filter (version 2) (version 2) | ecosystem: Environmental > Aquatic > Deep subsurface >...
CTACGTACTCAGCGTCATCGCCAAGCATAGACGGAGGAACGGTATAATACCAGGAAGCAGGCCCGAGCTTAGTGGTATTGACCCAGGTATTTACAGAAGCCGTCCAAACGGAGCCGTCCCAATAACGCGCTCCGGCGCCGGTTGAAATTCTAACCTCTACCCTGTTAAAGCCTGAAATATCCGCAGCGGCCGTACCGCCTATGCCCGTCAGCGAGCGGACGGCTTTAGCGGTGGGGGTAGTGATAAACACGGAAGGAGGAGAATCGTCCACTATGAAATACCTGACATCGGTTCCGCGGGTCTGGAGGCTTTCCCAGTTTCCGTCCCCGCTGTCATCAGCGAGCCGCGAGTCGTCCATTGCCTTAATTTCAGCCTTATATTCCCGGTCCCCGTCCCAGGCTATGTCCGGAAGATAGACCCAGCTCCAGTCAGGCCCCACATAAGAAACCGAGATCGGCTGCCAGGCCGTCTCTGAAGAGATAGCGCTGGTGAAGGCCGGAGGTTCCCAGTACCAGGTTACGCTGCCCTGCAAATAGGAAAGCCTTATCCGCCCGTCAGTTACGCCTGAATTATTCTCACTGTAGAAATTATCCTGCATAGCGCCGTAAAGACGGCTGCTGGTCCCGGTCTTCCCGATATTTCCCGACTTATAACGCCCGCTGGTCCCGTCCAGGTCGTCAGCCGGCAGCACAAAGTCCGAGCTGGGCGGCATTTTATCAACTTTTATAACAAGCGAGGAGACCCCGACCCCGAAAGTTTCCTGCGCATTGCCGGCCACGTCCAGACCTTTGGTAAGTATCAGGTATTTCTGGCCGCTGGTCCCTGCCGTAAAGCGGTTATCGAGGCCGGCCGGGGCATAGGCCCAGCTGGTGGCGTTCTGGGACAGGTAACCGCTGGCCTTCATTGAGATCCAGACCGGGCTGGCGCCCGGGGTCAGGAAGTCGGTTCCGTTAAACCAGAGCGGCGGGCTGCCGAACTGCTGTATAGCAAGTGAAACGTCATCGTTGCTGAAATTATCAAGTGCTGTTCCGGCCAGAGAAGCTATCTCCCGCAGCCCGCTGTCATTTGAGTCATAAGGCACAACTACGCGGGCGACAGGAGAGCTCCTGTCTATGGAGAACTGGAAAGCTACAGCGGAACCGAGATTATTCGCCTTATCAGCGGCGACAAGCTCCACCACATAGGAATAGTCCTGCTCAAAAGCCGTTCCGGCCTGGAAATAGGAAGTTGTATACGAGGCCACGCCGCCGCCTATGGACGCGGCAAGGTTAGTATAGGGCGGAGCGGCCGCGGTGAATATCGAAGCCTGCCAGTTCCAGTACTCGTTTGCAGACTGTCGCTTTACGCGGAAGTATGCCGAGGCTACGGTTCCGGGCAGAGAGTCTCCTACAGTTCCGGAAAGCGCCGTGAGGGACCGGAGGTAGGCCTTGGCCGGCACAGTTATGCCGGCAGAGGGATTGACGGGGTCATATATAAACTCCCTCCCTGAGCCGGCTGTTTCGGTAAGGATATTCCCCGCGTGGTAGGCCTGCGAAACCACACGGTAGCTGCGGTTCGGGTTCCAGGAAGGAATGGTCAGCTGCCAGCCCGGGCCGGGAAAGCTATCCACACCGAGGTATCCGGCATATGACCCGGTAGAGACCCAGGCCCCGCCGTTCCAGACCAGGTCGTCATTACCGGTACCTTCGGTAAGGTCGGCGCCGTAGTCCGTTATGCGCAGCGCTACGGTAGTAGCATAAACCGCGGTACCGATTATGGACGGGGCGGGATTATAATTAGGCAAACCGTCAGCCGGGGTGGTAAGGTAAGAGACCGGCGGCGGCGGGAACAGAGTAAACTGTATCCGGGAGGAAGGATCCGGGCCGGCCGCTCCCGGTTTTACTACCTCATTGGCGGCCTGGTCTACGGCCTTTGCAAAGATCTGGTACCGGACCCCGGCCGCTACGGTATACCAGGTGGGCGTGGACGCCCCGACTGCCTGCCAGGCGCCTGCAGCAATAGTTGCGTCGTAGAAAAGCTCAGTCCCTGAAGTCCAGGCCCCGGCTGACCTGTCCCAGTATTTGCCGGCGCAAACGCTGTCCACGCAATAATAGGAAATTTTTACCTTATCCAGCGTGCCGGGGGCAAAATCGGAAGCGGAACCGGTTATCACATTAAGTTCGGAGTGCACCTCGGCGCCGTGATACGGATAAGTGACAGTGGAAACGGGGTTGGTAAAGTCCGCGGTTACGCCCGCAGCTGTGGAGTAAACCAGCTGAATGTTCCCGGCTTTGTCAATCGCCCAGGCATTGACTTCGTAAGTTTCGCCGCTGGCCCAGGGCGCGGAATTAAGCTGCCACCAGGTGGCGCCTGAGCTGAGGGTTCCATTCGCCGCAACGCTGTTCTCTATGGCTCCTACGGCCCAGGAGGAACCTGCCATGCTCCAATATTTGCCGGCCTCAGCTCCGGCGGTCTGTTTTATCCGCACCTTTACGTCCTCAACAATTCCGTTAGGGGTATCGTAGGACCCGCCTGACGGCTTACCCGTCTGGCTTACATAACCGCCATTGTAAGGATAAAAGATAGCTGCGGTAGGCCGCTTTACATCGTAAACGAAAGAGGATTTTATCCCGTAGCCCTCGGAATTAACAGCGGCGTCGCGCCCGTTGGTCTGAACAGTAAACCGCCTGCCGTCATTGCCGGCGAACATTGCCGGGTTGATGGCCCAGGTCCAGTTATCGTACGGCGCGCTGGCGCTGAGGGTCTGCGGGTTGGAGTCCCAGGCGTTGATCCCGTTCCAGTACCAACCATCGGAGTCGCGCGTGACATAAAGCGAAAGCGCTGAAACTCCGGAGGAACCGGGGTCATAGCTGGTACCCTGAAGCACTCCGGGCTGTAAATTAAGGTGGGCGGAGTCAGCCGGGACGGTTACGGTTGAAACCGGCGCCTGATTATCGTAGAGGAAAGTGGCCGTAGCGTAAACAGTGTCGAAGTTGCCTGAGAGGTCACTGGCTTTGGCCCGGATGCGGTAGGAAGCACCGCTGCTCCAGGTTGAATTCTGTATATTGTAAGTCCAGGAGGAAGAACTGGCGTACAGGGTTTCCTGCACCGGCAGCCAGGGGGCATTGCTCTCTGGCTCCCCGGGGGCGGACCACGGCGGGTCGAGAGCCGGGTCATAATACTTGTTCAGCGAAGTCATAAAGACCGTTATGCGGGTCTGGACCACCGCCACATTATCGCCCGATGTCCCGGCGATTGTAGGCAGGCTGTTATAAGTTACCAGGCTCGGAAGTGTAAACCCGCTTACAGGCTTTTCATTGTCATAAATGACGGTTATGCCTACGCCGGCAGGAACATCGGCATTCAAGGGCTCCCCGCCGCCGGCCCCGTATTCCGGATTAAGCGCCAGATCATAGGCCCAGGGAATTATTTTATAGGAAGAATTCTGGTTAGCCGGATTTGCAAGGTAGGTGTTAAGCGAACCCGGCAGGACATAGGTAAATTTGCCGGCATTAACCCCGGTAGTAGCCAGGTTGACCTCGTCCCAAAGAGGGTCAGTCCCGGTACAGTCTGAACCGTTCCACCAGCCAATCTCGGCTCCCGTCAGGCGCTTTACAGCCACTTTAACGGTATAGGTTCCCAAACCGGCCCTGTAGGTATCGGCAGCGTCGGCAGCCGTGCCGGAGATATAGGTGAACCCGGTGGTATAGCCGGCCAGCGGGTAATTAACTGTGGAGGTGGGCTTGTTAATGTCGTATTTTATAGTTACAGCGGAGATTACGGAGTCGTTGCCGGCATAGTCAGAGGCTTTGGCTTCAACTTTATACTGCCTGTTGCCCGACATGCTCAGGTCGGGGTCATTATAACTCCAGTTAGCAACGGGACCCTGCGCGCCGAGCCAGACAGGGCAGGCTTCGAAATTAGTTCCGTTAAAGCAGGTGGTATTGCCCAGATCGGTAATCTGGACCGTTACAGTACTCACCTTGGAATAAATTTCGGACTGGTCGGCCTGGTTGGAAGCGCCCGTTATAGCTGTGGATAATTTTATCTGGGAATAAGTCACGCCATCAAGAGGGTGAGCTATTGAAACGTACGGGACCTGAGTATCAAAAACAAAAGTGTAGGTGGAGTAAAGCGAGGAATAATTCCCGGCATAATCCTTCGTACGGACATCCGCGGTATAGGCCCTGTCATCAGCGAGCATAGCGCCGGGCACAGTATAATACCAGGAGGTCGGGCCCTGCTTGGTAGTCAGTATCCAGACAGCGGGGTCGTTAACGTCGGAAGTCCAGCCGGGGCCGGTCCAGTAGCGGGTACTCCCTCCGGCGCCCGTGGAGATCCTTATCTGCGTGAGCTCCTGCCCGGCTATAGCAGCGTTAGCCGTACCGTATATTGTAAAAGCCGTTTTATGGGCAAGTACCGTGGGCGAAGTTATAAGTACGGAAGGCGGAGTATCATCCACTATAAAAGTACGGGTAGTGAAAGCCGTCTCCCAGTTTCCCTCTCCGGAATCGTCAGACAGCCTTGAGGCGTCCATGGATTCGGCTTCAACGGAGTAAGCCCTGTCGCCGGCGGGCCAGACGATGTCGGTCATGTAATCCCAGGACCAGACAGGATAGGAACCGGAAACCGAAGTATTCTGCCAGGCGGTTTCAGGGCCTACGGCCGCAAAAATTCCGCCTGCCCAATAGTAGGTCACTCCGGTATCAAGGTAGGAGACCCTGATTTGCGTTGTCTTCACCCCGGAATTAAGGCCTGAAGGATTGTCGGAAGCGGTTCCGGCCAACTGAGTTGAATTGCCGGTCTTACCGATAACGCTGCCATTGTATCTGCCGCTGAAACCATCAGCGTCACTGAGCGGCCTCGCCACAAGGGAAGAGGGGACATCCTTGTCTATATTAACCTGCACAGAGGATACTCCGACGGCGAATATGTCCTGAACATTGAAAGCCACGTCCACCGCTTTTACAAGTATCTGATACCTGTAGCCCGAGGCGAAAGCGCCGTCAAAACCTGCGGGGGCATAAGTCCAGGAAGTAGCGTTCGGAGAGAGAAAGCCGTTCGTCCCGTTAATAGATATCCAGTTGGGAACGCTGCCGGTAATATCGAAAGAAGCCCCGCCGTACCAGGTCGGAGTAGGGGCGTATTTTCTTATAGCTATCTGCACCCCGGAGCTCAGCCAGTTATCGTAAGCGGTTCCGGAAATAGACGGCAGAGAGCGGATGCCGCTATTGTCCGCGTCGACAGGGACAAGGATCCGCGAAGCGGGCGAAGAAATATCCAGAGTGAAATTAACATCTGAGGCCACGCCGAGGTTCCCCGCTTTGTCAACCGAGAAAAGTTGCGCTGTATAGCCCTTGTCGGCCTCCCAGGCGGCGTCGCTCAGGAAATAGGAGGTAGTATAGGAAGCAACGCCGGCTATTACGGTGGCGTTCAGGTCTGTATAAACTCCGCTCAGGGCGGTAAAGGTGGACTCCTGCCAGTTCCAGTATTCGGCTGCCCCCTGGCGCTTGACCCTGAAATATGTGGCGCTTACAACCCCGGGCAAGATATCCGATACTGAACCGGAGAGGCCCGTCAATGATTTCCGGTAGGCCTTGTCAGGCATCGTAACTGCCACCGCGGGCGCGCTGGAGTCTATGATAAACTCGACGCCGGTCCCGGGGGTCTCATAGTAAAGCTTGACCTCATTGCTGGCCTTTGATTTTACCCGGTATTTTCTGTTCCCGTTCCAGGACGCCGAAAGCGGGCTTATCTGCCAGTTAGGCGTAAGGAAAGTCTGAACCCCGAGGTAAAGCGCAGGGTTTGCCGAAGCGGAGAGCCAGGAGGTTCCGTCAAACACAAGATCGTCTGCCCCGCCCTCCACAAGGTCGCCGCCGTAGTCCACTATACGCACCGCCACCGTACTTGCGTAAATTGCCGTACCTGCTATGCCCGGAGCGGGAGAAGGCTTCCAATTCGGAACTGTGGCATTCGGGGAAGTGATCTCGGATAGCGGCAGCGGGGGCCGCAGGGTTACATGTATATAAGAACTATCGGCGGCAGTGCCTCCGGGCTTCTGCACTTCGTTTCCGGCCTTGTCTACGGCTTTGGCAAAAATATAATATTCGGTCCCGGCCTCCTCCGTTATCCAAGTCGGGGTTGAGATACCGGTTGCTGACCAGGTATTACCGGGCAGCACGGCGGCGTCGTAGAATAATTCCTGAGCCGAACTCCAGTCCTGGGCGGCGCGGTCCCAATAACCCGCGATAGGCGTAAGTTTATAATAAGACAGCTTTACTTTATCCAGCTGCCCCGGGGCAATATCCGAAGCTGACCCGGAGATGACATTAAGGTCTATATCCAGATTATCGTTATTTGCCGGGTAGGTTATGGTGGAACGGGGCAGCGTAAAGTCCGCCAGCACATTCGACGCGGTAGAATAAACTGTCTGCCAGTTTCCGGCCTTATCGACGGCTTTCGCGTTTATATTATAGAATTCACCGGTAACCCAGGGAGAGTCAGAAAGCTGCCACCAGGTTCCGCCGGGGCTCAGGGTTCCGTAAAGGCTTATATCGTTCCAGATTTCCGGGCCCGGGCCGGTCCAGTCAGGAATAGAGCTGTCCCAGTATTTATCGTCGGAGATGCGCTTTATGCGCACCATGGCGTTCCCCACCATCCCGTTCGGAGTATCATAAGCCTCGCCTGTTATTTTACCGGTCTGGCTTATATACCCGGCATCGTAGGGGTATGTTATGGATGAGGTGGGGGCCTTAACATCGTAAACGAAAGAGCTCCTCAGCCCCGTCGCCTCCTGGTTCAAAGCGTTGTCGCGCGCAGTAGTATAAACGCGGAACAACTCGCCGTCCATGCCGGAGAACATAGCGTCTTCAACAGCGCGCGTCCAGTTGTTCAAAGGCGGGTTTGCCGCGAGAGGCTGAACTCCGGACTGCCACTGGGAACTATCCCAGTATTTCCCGTCAGATTCCCTTTGCAGATATATTGTAACCTGGCTTACACCGGAAGTTCCGGGGTCAAAGCTGGTTCCGGCCAGCGAGACCGGTAAAGTTTTTATATAGCTCCAGTCAGAGGGAACCGTCACGGTTGAAACAGGCGCTTCGTTATCGTAAAGGAAAGTGGCAGTAGCGTAGACAGTATCGAAATTGCCGGCAATGTCCTTTGCCCAGGCCCTTACGCGGTAAGTGTAACCGCTTGACCAGGTTGAGTTCTGGATATTATAGGTCCACGAGGAAGAGCTCGGGTAAATATCGGACTGGGCCAGCAGCCAGGGGGCGGAACTTTCAATTTCCCCGGAGCCGGACCATGGCGGATTAAGCGTCGGGTCATAATATTTTCCCAGGCCGGGCAGGAAAACAGTAAAACGCGTTTCCGCTATCCCGGCATTATCCCCGGCTGTTCCGGTAATATCCGGCATGGTTTTGTGATACGCGGAGTTGGGCAGGGTAATCCGCGTTATAGGTTTCTGGTTATCGTAAGTGAAACGAACCCCTGCTTCTCCGGGGATGTCTACGCCCTGCGGCTGCCCCGCCTTAGGTCCGTATTCCCGGTTCTCCGCCAGGTCATAAGCCCAGGGCACGAAGAGATATGAAACATTCTGGTTTGCTGGCGCCGTAATATAGGCCGCCAGGTTACCCTGTAAAGCGTAGGAGAACTGGTTAGGAGTGACCGTGGTGCTGTTATTGGCCTCGTACCATACAGGGTTCGGGGCGACAAAATCAGTTCCGTCCCACCAGCCGGCCGGCGCGGTGAGCCGCCTGAAGGCCAGGTTTACTGTGTGGCTGGAAAGTTTGGCCTCGTTATTCCAGACAGCGGCGTCGCGCTCGTCGGAGGCGGTACCGTAGATCTGCAGGAACCCGGTGGTATAGCCCGATAGCGGGTAAGTCAGCGTAGCCGTAGGCCTTACCACATCGTAACGGAAAGTTACCTGTGAAATTACCGAATCGTTGCCCGCGAAGTCAGAGGCCTTCGCCTCCAGTTTATAGCGCCGGTCGTTGACATAGGACAGGACAGAGTGGTTGTAATTCCAGGAGGAAAGGATCCCGGAATTTATCCCCAGCCATTTAGGACAGGCCCCGTAGCCGGAGCCGTCAAAGCAGAAAGGGCCGCCCGGGGCGTCCAGGTCGCTTATCTGCACCGTAACCGTGCTTACGCCCGTAAACGGAGAGAACTGCCCGGCCTGGGCGGAAGTTCCGGCCATGGGAGTGGAAAGTTTTATCTGCGAATAGGCCTCCCCCTCCAGCGGATAAGAGATGGTAAGGGCCGGCGGCGTTATGTCGTATGTAAACACATAGGTTGAATAAAACGTGGAATAATTAGCCGCATAATCCAGGGCCCTGGCTGAAACCGTGTAAACCGCATCATCTTTGAGCATCCCCGGGTCCACCGTGTAATACCACGAAGTCTGTCCCAGGCGGGAAGTAGCCAGCCAGGTATTCGGAACGGCCGACCAGCCGGAACTATCCCAGTAGCGGGTGAACGCGCCGGCTCCGGTAGAGATCCTCACCTGCGAATAATTATGTCCTGAGGGGGTGGCACCCACCGTCCCCCCGATCCCTCCTACAAAGTTCAGGGCCGCGGCTGCAGGTGTTGTTATAGCAACGGAAGGCGGCGTATCGTCGATCATGAACGAGATATAGTCCACTCCGGCATTAACCTGCGTCTCCCAATTGCCGGAACCGGTTCCGTCCGGCAGGCGGGAGGCGTCCATGGATTTAGCTTCCAGCAGGTATTCCCTGTCGCCGGCGGGCCAGATAATGTCAGGCGGATAGATCCAGGCGCCGGCTCCGGAAGCCTGCTGCCAGGCCGCGGTTTCGGCCGCCGTACCCGAACTAAAAGCGGCGCCGGTCCAGTACCAGGTATCATTGGTCAAAAGATAGGACAGGCGTATATCGGTGCGTTCGGAGCCGGAATTGTTCTGCGCGTAGAAGTTATCGAGCGCGGCGCCGTAGAACCGGGAGGAGGTGGCCGTTTTCCCTATATTGACGGAATTATAGCGGCCGTTCACCCCGTCCGCGTCGCTAACGGGCAGCGAGACTACGGAGACAGGAGCGGCCTTGTCGACATAAAACACAACCGAGGAGAAACCGACGGAAAAATCTGTCTGCAGATTACCGGCCACGTCGGTAGAGCGCGTCAGAATAAGATATTTAAGGCCGCCTGATAAATTAATATTCAGCCCGGCCGGGGCGAACATCCAGGAAGTGGCGTCGGGGGATAAAAACCCGTTAGAGCCGGAAACATCCATCCAGTTGGGCTGTACCTGCAGGATATTGAACCCGGAGCCGTCATGCCACAACTGCGGGCTGCCCCACTGCTGCACCGCTATCTGCACACCCTCGTTCTTTCCGTTATCGGAGCCTGTGCCCGAGATTGAATTTATAAAATTCACTCCGGCAAGCCCCGTCGCCGGAACCAGTATCCTTGCGGTGGGTGAGGCCGTGTCTATGGTAAAAGCCAAGGCAGAACCCGGTGACATACTGATCCTTCCGGCTTTGTCGGTAATGCGGACCTGGGCCTCATAAGTCTTGCTGTTCTGCCATACAGGGACATTAGTATAAGTCCATGGCTCGCTGTTGGAATTAAAGAGCCCGTCGTCGGGGCTGACTGCCAGCCATATCGGCGGGCCGTTTATCCAGGTAGTCCCGTTCCAGAAAGAGCTCTGGGCGGCCGTAGATATGGCGATCTCCACCACATCCACAATACCCACCCCGTTATCCGAAGCGATACCGTAGACCTTAGGCACGCTGTTTTCATACAGCGCATTAGGCTCTATCATTGTGGAACCGGGATCGTCGCCATCGACGTAAAAATATCTTTCAGAAAAAGGCGTAACTTCAAGCGTGGCCCCGGAGGCCGCCCGGGACTGCACTCTGAACCTGTTGGTCCCGGCCGGCCAGATCCCGCTTACGTCTTTCGCCCAGGAAAGGTCGTCCACCCCGAAGAAACCGCAGGTCGACTGTCCCACCACGTAAGTATTGTCCGCGCAGCCGGCGAGATAAGTGGCGGTGGAGACCCAGGCAGGTGTCCAGACAGAGTCCCACATCGTGCAGGAGCCGGCTACATAAGTCAGGCACTTGGCGGGGAGCCAGACCTGGTCGGGGCTGGTCGTCTCGTTAATTATCCTTATCTGCGCGGTATTTGCCGCCGCGAGAGTACCGTTCATAAGAGCCAGGCCGGGTTTATAGTAGGGCGCACCGGCGGGGGGGTTTATAATAGCAGAAACCGGCGAAGGCACTATCTTCTGGATCTCCACATACACAGACTGGACCGGCGGGGAAGTTACTCCGGCCTGGCCCGGGAAAGCGTTCTGATTACCGACCGAATCCGTAGCCCTTACAAATATCCTGTATTTCTGGTTATCGGTGAGGGCAGGGATGCTCGAGCCGGTAACCGACCAATGCACCGGATTAGCAGTATCCGTTGAAGCGTCCACAAAAGCCGACTCAGGCGGAGGATTAGTTCCGTCCCCAAGGTTAAAAGCCCCGGCGGTGGCCGGGTTCCACCATTGGGCGCTGGTAATGCTGTAATAAGCCACCTGCACTTTTTTTATCTGGGTATTGCTGTCGGCGGCCGTACCGGAAACAGAGTCCAGGGAATACACGCTGTAAGTATTAGGCAGCTGCACTAAAGCGGTCGGAGCCGTTTTATCGGGCCTGAACGTCACCTGGTTCCTGCCGGCCTGAAAAATGGTCTCCTCATTAGGACGCGCCGCGTTCACCGCGTCGAGGGCGGTGTCGAAGCTCTTGACCTTTACCCGGTAAGGCCTGCCGTCAACCGCGGCCGCGTATAGAGTGGAGGTATTATAGGTGTACGTGCTGCCCGACAGCAGGTTCATGTCTTTCCAGGTGGCGGAGGTATTGCAGGTCCCTGAAAAATCAGTCCCGTTCCAGCAGTTAAGGGTCACCTCGTCCCTGACCTCCATCTGCATTCTGCTTATCAGGCCGCCGGAACCCAGCCCGGCCAGCGGCAGGTCGAGGGCGGTTCCTTTTATAAAGTCCAGCGTATAGCCCGGGTTCGGACTGTACCAGCCATTGTCCGACGGAGAAATTATGGTGGAGGTGGGCGGCTGTATTTCGTATTTGAAAGATTTCTTCAGGGTGGTAGAGGAACCGATATTCCTGTAGCTGGTATCGGGCAGGTTTACATTGTCCTGCGACCAGGCGTAAACCTTAAACTCGTCCGCCGTAGGCACGCCGGTCCAGAAACCGCCCATGGCCTGATGCATCCAGTCCGCGGCCGGAGACTGGCAGGAATCGTTACGGGCGGCCTGCCAGCCGTTGACCGTGCCGTTCCACCACAAAAGGTCCGACTGCCTCTGTATGCCAATACAGCTCATGTTCAGCCCCGACTGGCGGGTAGTATCCGGCATATCCTTCGCAGTACCCGAAATATCGGTCAGGGCATTGTCCGCATAAGTGGCGCCCTCTATAGGGTTGAGAACTACGGTGTCCGGGGCGGTGGCGTCGTATTTAAAAACCACGGTAGAATAAAGAGCTGTGTAATTATTCGCTTTATCCTTCGACTTCCCGACCAGGGTGTACTGCTCGCCGGAGAGCCAGGCCACTGCAGAAGACTGCCAAACGCTGTAAGGCACTGCCGTAGTGCTTCCGGACACGTTCCAGATAGGGGCGGTCTGGTCTATCCAGGTCCCGGAAGCTTTATTCCATTTAGCCAGGGGCGGGTGAGTCAGAGTATGTTCCGCCAGGCTCACTCCGGAAGTGACGTCATTGGCGGTTCCGAGCAGTTTGTCCAGGGAACCCAGGCCGTATTCCCCGCCGTTCACGGGGAACGTTATCTGCACGGAGGGGATATCGCTGTCAAAAAGGAAATAGCCGCTTGTAGCCGGGGCCAGGGCGGTACCGGTGGAGTTCCCGGCGGCATCGGTGGCATAAGCCGCGAAATTATACCAGAACCCGTTCTTCCAGTTGGTGGAAACGCTCACATTAAAAGCCGCCGGGTCTGAGGCCGGGGCATACTCGTAATAGGTAAAGGTAGGGGAAGGCGAGGCGCAGCCCGTTCCCCATTTATCGGCGCCGCCCTGCTCGTAAACGCAGTAGTAAACGCGCCTTATCCCCATTACATTATCTACGACATTGTCCTTCAGGTTTCCCTGCAGGAAATCGAACTGGTTCCGCCACAGATTGACCGGGTCTCCGAGGGTTATCGGGGCCGCCGGCATCAGCTGCTCGGGCACCGTCACCGTAACGGTCGGAGCAGTAACGTCATAGTAGAAATCCCTGGAAAGACCCACCGTTTCCGGATTGAATTTATCCGAGGCCCTGGACTGTATGCGGTATTTCCTGCCGTCTATCCAGGCGGGCAGCTTGGAATGGAGGCCGCTATCCGGGGCCGCTTTCACGATCCAGCTGAAAGATTTGTTCAGACATTCGTCGCCGCAGGCAAAATTGGTGATAGTGCCCGGAGGGGAGGGCAGTTTTACCAGGTAATACCAGGTGCTTGAAGCCTGGAAGCCGGTGGCGTCAAAACCGGTCCAATAACTGTCGTCGTTGCCCGTGACCTCGCCTATGGTCCCGTTGGGGCCGGAATTTACAAGCTGCATCTGGGCTCTCTTTATGCCCACTCCCGCGTCGGAAGCCGTACCGGTGATGCTCGCTATTGAATTGGCGCTTGAATTCGGCAGCGGGAAGGTGAAATTAACGCCGGGCCCGGTTTTGTCTATGGCAAAGGTCACAGCCGCGGAAGGGTTCCCGAAACCGCGGTCTGAAGTCTTGCCCCTGCTTTCAAGGGTATAGGTCCTGCCGCCGGCCTGGGCTGTGCCGTCGTTAGGCCATTCGGTATGGGTCCAGGCGGTTATCCCGCTGGTTGCCTGCAGCCACTGCGTTCCTACAACACCGGGGTCGGCGTAATCTATTCCGGTCCATTCAAACCCGTCGTCCCTGGTAATGCGCAGCTCCGGGGCGATGTTTGACTGTCCGGCGGCTGGCAGCGGCCCGAAAGCCGAGACACCGACAATCCGGGCCATGCCGCTTGAATAAAGTATCGGCTCTATCGGGTAGGTCAGGTCCGAAGTGGGCACGGTTACGGTGGCCACATTGGCCTTGAAGCCGTAGCGCGCGTCCCAGTTGGCTATATTTACATCCATCAGCCCTTCCGGAACACCCTGAGAGATCTTATAATGAACCTTGGCTTGCGTCGCTCCCACATAGGTAACGCTGGTAACGGTTATCCCGCTGACAGGGACTCCGCCGCGGGAGAAAAAGATGCCCGGGGCCGGGTTATTTAAAAATCCCGTCCCGGTCAGAGTCATATCATAACTGGGGTCCGTCCCTGCATCTTCTATGCCTGCGCCAACACCTACCGTGCCGGGCGAAATAGAAGTTATGGTAGGGTTCGGGTTATTGGAGGTGGGCAGGCTGTCAAACATCACTCCGGTACCGGCCGTCCAGGCCACTGACATAGGGTAAGGAAGCTGTATGGAAGCCGGCGCCTGCGGCGCGGTGGCCCCGCCGTCAGGCTCGTTCCAGTCGCGCACTATGGCAAATACCCCTGCGGTCGTGGCGGTAGCCGGCCCCACCGCATAGTTAACCGAGCCGTAAGTGGAAAGATAAACTATGAAAACTTTATTATACGAGCCCGCGTCGGACGGGTCTTTCCTGGCATAGACTATCGAAGGGTTTCCTAAAGGGGTGGCAAAAGCCGAGCCGCCGGCATTATCGAGGGTGAACGAGACGCCCCAGGTATCAGCGGACGTGCGGCGCGCGTAAACCAGAGCGCCAATATCGTCTATATAAGCCAGGTGGACTATGGAAGAACCGCCTTCCGGTGTTGCGGAATGGGTAAAAGCGGTATTTGGAGGGGTATCATAGGCTGAGGCGGCATATATAATTTCACGCCCTTCGTATGCTCCGGCAGTGGAATACCTGTGGGTCCTTATCGAACCTGGACTGTCCGCCCTGTCTCCCTGGAAAGTGAGGAATTTCCAGGTTCCGGCGTCATTTACCGGGATAATGCTTCCGTACTGGGGATGGGGCCAGGTGGGTGTATTGTTCCCCTCGTCCCGCCTGTCATTGGCGTCTATTGAAAAAACCACGTTCCCGCCGGTACCCAGGTTAAGCGGTATATTAGCCTGGCCTATTATTGAGTCATAAGAGTTAGAAGTCCTCCTTTGTATTTCGCAGACCCAGCCCACGTGGTTTCCGGCCACGGCTATATCCACCGTCCGCCCGGCGGTACAGTCGTAGGGGCTCCTGGTACTGACCTGCCCTGTACCCACCTGGCGCATGGCTTCGGCATCCCAGGAAATAGAACCGTCTGCGTTCAGATCGCCGCGCCTTAAATAGGTCTTGTTCCAGGGACTCTTGGTCCTGTCCGTATTCCCGTCATTGGCTATAATATAAACCGAGCTTGAGGCCTCAATATAGAAAACACTGCCGTACATAGTGGACAGATTATAGCCGGCGGTAGCGGTAGAAACGGCTATTTCCTCACTGGACCAGGCGGAACCGTTGTAGGACTGGTAGGCGAAACCGTTGGCGTTTTCATAAAAAACCCAGGTACGCCCGTAACCTGCGTGATAGAACACTTTTCTGGAACTGGGGATGTCTGTAGTAAAGGCCCCGTCAATTATCTGCGGGGCCGCCGAAACCTGCGGCTGAAAAATAAAAAAAAGCCCCGCCGCAATTAAAAAAGCAGCAGGAGCCTTTTTTGCGATGCGGGCAAAAAGCGGCCTCAAAAAGGATTTAGAATTAAAAATCCCCTTATTTGCCAATGCTTTTTTGATTTCCGCTTCTAGCATAAATTCGCGCTACACATGGCTCCGGCTCCCAAAAAGAAAATAGAAGACTATTTTACGGGGAGTACTTGCATTCCTACCTTTCCCAGGCTTTTCAGGACATTGTCCGCCCACCTGGACAATTTTTCATCATTGCCGTTATTAAGAGCGGCTAGAGCCGCGGCCGCTTTTACGGTCCCTATCTTGCCAAGGCTTTCCACCGAGGCTTTTTGAACAAAACCATCCTTGTCCTCTACGGCGGCCCTAAGCAGGGCTTCAATGCCCTCATCCGCTTTCAGCCTGCCCAGGACCTCTGCCGCTTTCCAGCGGGTATTCCTGTCCTCGCTGGTCAATTGAGCGATGAGCAGGACCACAGCACGTTTATCCGCAAGGTCACCCAGGCCCTCCATAAGCCCTAACCTGGCGGACTTATCTGCCGCGGCCAGGGCGTCCGAAAGCGTATTAAAAGCCGAAGCGTCTTTTGAGCTACCTATCAGCCTGGCAGCTTTTTCTTTTACAAGCGGGTCCTCATCGGCCAGGGAATCCCTCAGCAGCGGGAGTTTTTCCGCATTTTCGGCATCGGAAAGCCCCTCCAGGGCTTCCCTTCTCTTTTTGTGGTCGGGATCTTTAAGCGCTTTTTTAACCGCTTCCAGGTCAGGCTTTTCAGCGGCAGGGACCCCGGCCTTTTTCCCGCCCGCTACGGACTTCTCCGCGCTAAATCCGGCCATAGGGCAAAGAAGGACCAAGCAAGCAAAAAACGCCAGGCACATTTTTGCCTGCCCCGCCGCGTTCATTACCGCAACCATTTTATTTTCACTTTTCATATTCTAAACCGCTTTCCTGCGTGCGCGCGTATATTAAGACTAATTAGACGGCTCACTTTCAGGCGATAGAAAAATACCGGGCCTTGCCGCAAATAATTTTTACACAGCAAAGTACAGATATTAAACAATTATAATATATATATAGTGTTTCGCAAATATCATATATTTGTGAACGGGCCACGATCAGCCCGGAACGCCTATCCAAGTCCATTTCAACGCAGAGCATTTTCCTCCTTAAATCGTCCCTTCCGCCTCCGTCCCTGCATTACTTAGTTTCCCCCTGGCTTCTGCCGCTGCAGCTCTG
>Ga0065182_1000581_pt1 | contig 15741 bp, 13 predicted proteins | sample CryGey02umfilter_2_FD_59208 | JGI IMG/M metagenome (GOLD analysis project Ga0065182, IMG submission 59208) | Groundwater microbial communities from aquifer in Utah, USA - Crystal Geyser 4/10/14 0.2 um filter (version 2) (version 2) | ecosystem: Environmental > Aquatic > Deep subsurface >...
GATTTATTTTCCACTTATTTACTTGATTATAATGATTCTATTTTGGCAACATTGGTTGATTATCATTATGTTAAAAAAGCGGGGCATACTAAGTTTGATGATTGTTTAAAGCGTTGGTTTGCTATTGTGGGTGGGCGTTATTTGCATGAAGAAGGTGAAGATTTGAAACCTCGTTTTGTGCTTGCTGAGGCTCCGGTGGCGCAGTATGCCTCTGTAAAATCACTTTATGCCGCAGGTGATTATGAGTCGATTCTAACTATTGCAGAAGCAATTTTTAGCGCGGAATCGAATGTCATGTACGCGACTCGTTTTATGAGGTCTGTCGCAACATCTCAAGTTGAAGAAGGGCATTCATTGGAGGGTCATTGCGTTAAAGGGTTTGCACCGGTGGTATTAACGGAATTGGAATTGGGTGGAGAAATTTTGCGAATGGCGGTGATGAGTGCGCATCGATTGTCATCTAAGAAGAAATTAGAGGAAGGAAGAATGGATACGGTGTATGGGCTTTTTGATTATTATGTTTTAAAACATCATCGTTTGTCTCGTCTTGCCCGTGTGAGTCACTTTTTGGATCGTGGGAAAATGGAGATTGATGAGAGGGCTAATCCTAATCGAGCTCATTTTTATTATCGTCAGGCACGTGAAGTTTTGGGGAATCAGCCTGGCTATGGTTTGAGGCGCGTGGAACATTATGAAGCGGATTTGTTACGCTATGATGTGGATCGAGCTTGGAATTATTTTGCAGATGAAACGAATCAAGGTAAAGCATTCTCTCCGGATTTATTGCGTATTGTTTTTGCGGATTTTGTTTCTATGGTGGGGATTGAAAAAGTTCTGGCTCAAGAACAGCGAGAGGATTCTGAACATCAGGATGCCATGCGTGCATGGGAATATGGGGCTACTTATTTTGAAGCGTTGAGTAAGTTTGTGGCCATGAAGCATTTAATGAAAGATCGCGCGCCAGAGGCATTGGGACAGGTGGATTTTTCTGAATTTTCTGTGGCTTTGTCTCGATCAACCGGGTTGGTTCAAATGCCATATTCAACTATTTTCCCCGAGGATGAATCAGCGCTTTTGGAACAGGCATGTGATGAAGCGATTTTATTGTGGCGTGCGCTTCCTCAGGCTAAGAAATTTGCTTTTGAGTATATTCGAGAGCATCTTTGCTCGTTGTTGAAACATGTGGAGGATGAAACATTGAAACGTTGTTTAAAAAAATGGGAAGCCCTTGAATCAGAGCTCCCCACTTCTTAATGTTTTGATGAAACGATTTATTCGTTGGGCATCACGATCTCATTACTTGTTTTGAGTTCGTTGGGCATTACGATTTTTCCGTAGTCTTGGCTTTTGAGGATGGCATTGCTCAGTTGTTGTTGTTTTATCATTTGATATCCAAAAATAAGAGCAATCAAAAGTGCACCTGTGAGTAACCCAATCCAGAAGATCCAAAAAGATTGATTTAGGAATGTTGGTTGTTTTTGAGCCATGGGAAGGGGATTAATGAGTGAATTTATTGTTATTATATTCGTTTTAATGTATTTATTGCAAGTTCTATGCTCCTCCTTTGGCTTTAACAATCATGGAAACAATGCGCTCGGAGCGGTCGCGTTCTTCCAGATTTTGACGAATGAATTTCATGGTGTCTTGAAGATTGGGGACCATCACGTGTTCTAAGGCATTCACGCGGCGACGTGTTTTTTGAAGTTCATCAGCCATGCGTTCCGCCTTTTTCTCGGTTTCTGCGAGTTGAATTAGGAGTGGCAGAATTTCTCGAAGTGAGGTGAGGGCGGTGTCGAGTTCTCCGGATGTTTCACTAAAACCATAGCTGAGGACATTTCCCGTGACATTGGCTTTGATGTTTGCCAATTTCACGCTCATTACATTTTGAGTTGTGATGGTGAGGTCGACTTTGGTGACGGGAGCGAAAAGCGCGGTTTCCAGAAATTCAGGATGAGGAATCACCGCGGATGCCATGAGAAGTTGTTGAAATACGTTGCCAAGTTCTTTTTCTACATTGCGACGAAGTTTTTGTACTTCACGAATTATGTCCATGAACGCTTTCATGAGCCCTTCTTGTTTGTCCTTGAGAAGCTTGTGGCCTTTTTGGGCACGAGAATGCTTGGCTTTGAGCTCCAGGAGCGCCATTTTGGTTGGATTGTATCCGGCGAGGATGGCCATGGAAATTAAGGGTTAGGCTGGTTGTTTCATGTATTTCTCGATGTATTCGTCTTTCACACGTTTTAGTTCTGTGCGTGGGAGCAATGTGAGTAAGTCCCAACCGTGTCCAAGAGATTCTACAATGTCGCGATTGGTTTCTCCTTGGCTGACGAAAATTTCTTCGAATTTGTCTGCGAATTTTAAGTAGGCTTGGTCGTTTTCAGACAAGGAGCTTTCTCCCAAGATAACGGCCAATTCACGCATTTCCAATCCATAGGCATAACCGGCAAAAAGCTGAGCAATGAGATTGGAGTGGTCTTCGCGGGTTTTTCCTTCACCTTGTCCTTTGCCCATCAAGCGAGAAAGAGATGGAAGCACGGCAACCGGTGGATAGAGTCCTTTTTTGTGAAGGTCACGTCCGAGTACGATCTGTCCTTCGGTGATGTAACCGGTAAGGTCGATGATGGGGTGAGTTTTGTCATCATTTGGCATGGTCATGATAGGAATCTGCGTCACAGAACCTTCTTTGCCTTGGATGCGTCCAGCTCGTTCGTATAAGGTTGAAAGGTCGGTGTACATGTATCCGGGGAATCCTCCGCGTCCGGGAACTTCTTTGCGAGCGGCAGATACTTCACGGAGCGCTTCGCAGTAGTTGGTCACGTCAGTGTAGATTACAAGCACGTGCATTCCTTTTTCAAAGGCGAGGTATTCGGCGGTGGTAAGCGCTAAGCGAGGTGTGGCAATGCGTTCAACCACCGGATTGTCAGCTGTGTTGATGAAGAGCACTGATTTTTCAATGGCACCGGTTTTTTTGAATTCATTGATGAAGTATTGAGCTTCTTCAAACGGCACTCCCATGGCAGCAAACACAATGGCGAAATCACCTGCGTCTTTCCCGTCCGCGGTGCGTACGGTGGCTTGACGTGCGATTTGAGCGGCTAATTTGTTGTGAGGAAGACCGGATCCGGAGAAGATCGGAAGTTTTTGTCCGCGTACGAGCGTATTGAGTGCGTCGATCGTGGAAATACCGGTTTGAATAAAGTCATTTGGCATTTCTCTTGATGCGGGATTGATTGGATTTCCGTTGATATCGATTTTTTTCTCAGCAATCACGGCAGGACCTCCATCAATGGGTTGTCCTCGTCCATCAAACGTGCGTCCCAACATATCTTCAGACACGCTTAATTGGAAAGTGTGTCCCAAGAAACGTGCTTTGGATCCTTCGGTGGAAATGCCTTGAGGTGATTCAAAGAGCTGAACAATGGCCAATCCTTTGTTGGCTTCCAAGACTTTACCCAATCGTTCTTTTCCATCAGCCAGGGTGAGGATAACGAGTTCTTCGTAGCTGACTTTTTCTCCTTCCGGCAATTCAATGAAGGCGAGTGGCCCGACAATGTCGCGGACGGTTTTAAATTCTTTTTGCATGAGGATGTGAGTTATAGGGTGAATTTTTCTTTTATTCCCATTCCCGAATGGGATTTAATTTAGTGGTTTAGTTGAGGTGATCGCCCCCGTTGACACTTCGCTTCGCTACGTGTCTGTTATAATTTACCGATTTCTTGATGGACTTTTTCAATCAATTTTTCGAACGCTTCTTCGTTTTCTGGGGCAAGGTTTTTGACTTTGGCCACGTCTTGAAGAACGTTGAGTTTTTTGAGAGCATTGATATCAAAATCTTCTTTCCCTACCAAGTCATGCGCTGCGTGATACACACTCATGATGGTTTTGAGCATCAAGTATTGTTTTTTGAGTGGGGTGCGAGCGTCTTCATTGTCAAAAGCATTTTGGAAAAGGAAGTCTTCTCGAATGGATTTGGTAACGAGGAGCAGTAATTGTTCGCGACCGGAGAGAGAGTCAGCTCCCACCAAACGTACTAATTCTTGAAGTTTTGCTTCTTGTTGGAGAAGGTCCATGGCTTCGTTGCGAAGTCGTGGAAAATCTTCTGCCACTTCGTTTTTTAAATAACTTTCAATATTGTCTCCATAAAGGGTGTAACTGGTGAGCCAGTTGATGGAAGGATAGTGACGAGCGTAAGCCAGTTTTGAGTCAAGCCCCCAGAAGGTTTTGACCACACGGAGTGTGTTTTGTGTGACTGGCTCGGAAAAGTCTCCACCCGGAGGCGATACCGCTCCGATGACTGATAAAGTTCCTTCGCGTTCATCAGTTCCCAAGCAACTCACGTAACCGGCACGTTCGTAGAATGCTGCCACACGAGAGGCGAGGTAAGCAGGGTAACCTTCTTCTCCAGGCATTTCTTCAAGCCGTCCTCCCATTTCACGCATGGCTTCAGCCCAACGAGAGGTTGAATCTGCCATGAGAGCTACATCATAACCCATGTCGCGGTAATATTCCGCAATCGTGATTCCGGTGTACACAGAAGCTTCACGAGCGGCCACCGGCATGTTGGAAGTGTTGGCAATCAGAATGGTTCGTTTCATGAGGGGTTCACCGGTGTTTGGATCTTCGAGGTGAGGAAATTCTACGAGTACTTCTGTCATTTCATTTCCACGTTCTCCACACCCGATGTAAACAATGATTTGAGCATCGCAGAATTTAGCGAGTGATTGTTGCGTCACGGTCTTTCCAGCTCCGAATGGTCCGGGAATGGCGGCAGCGCCTCCTTTGGCCAAAGTGAAGAAAGTATCAATGGAACGTCCACCGGTTTTGAGTGGAGTGTTGGGAATTTTTTTGGCTTTGGTGGGTCGAGGAATACGGATCGGCCATTTTTGAAGCATGGTGACTTCGTGGATTTTTCCGTTTGAGTCTTCAATTTCCGCGATCACTTCTTTGATGGTGAAATTTCCGCTTTTGATGGATTTAACGGTTCCTTCGATTGTTGGGGGGACCATGACTTTGTGTTCAATCAAGGTTGTTTCTTGAACGGTTCCCAAAATGTCGCCACCAATGACTTTGTCGCCTTGTTTGGCAACGGCTTTGAGGTCCCATTTTTTACTGTAATCCAGTCCGGGAACTTCCACTCCACGTGTGATGAAGGGGCCTACTTTCTTTTCGATTTCTGCGAGAGGTCGTTGGATTCCATCGTAAATGGAAGTGAGAAGGCCCGGTCCAAGTTCTACGGTCATGGTTTGACCGGTGAGCTCTACAGGCTCTCCGGGGCCAACGCCCGCGGTTTCTTCGTATACTTGGATAGCGGCTTGGTCTCCATTGAGACGGATTATTTCTCCAACGAGGCGTTCAGTTCCGACGCGAGCCACTTCAAACATTTTTGCGGTTTTCATTCCGGTGGCAATGACGAGAGGGCCGGCAACTTTGATGATGGTACCAATGGTCCTACTGTGTGGGGTGCCTTTTTGAACGGGGGCTTGGGTAGCAGTGTTCATGAGTTAGGGGTTAGGTTAGTTTTTAGTTGGTAGTTTTTAGTTGTCTTTGAGAATATTGGAACCAATGGCTTTTTCTACGATTTGACCCAAACGTTCAAGTCCGAATCCGGTAGATCCTTCCGGGCCGGGGAGTGCGATGATGGCGGGAAGTGGGTCAGCTGTGACTTTTTTATAATCATCAATGGGAATTAATTTGGCGTGTGATTCAAGAATGAAAATAATGGCATAGCGTGGAAGGTCTTTTCCTTCCAGTTTTTCGCTTTTGAGTGCTTGAAGGTGTTTAAGCGTTGTCTCGGCTGTGGAGGAAAAAAAAGGTTGAACGCCGATGGCCTTGAATCCAAGGATGATATCTTTTGGGCCGACGATGGCGATTTTATAGGCGTTAGTCATTAGTCTGTAGTCTTTAGTTATACGTAAAGTTTATGAAGTCGTTCGCGTAGCATGTCTTGTGGGATGCCGCGAAGTTGCCCAACCATGATCATTCGGATGATGCGAGCGTTGTTTTGGACAGCGAAAAAATAGGCCAGAATCGATTCGGGGCCCACAGGGATATAACGTGAGGAACGTGTGAAATTAATGAGAAGTTCTTCTGCGTATTTTTCCAGATAAAGGAAAGATTTGAATTTTTCATAGGCTTCAATGCCTTTGGCCACGATTTCTTCGTAATCGGTTCCTTTGAAAGCCCCTGCTAGCGCATTTGGATCAATGTTCAATGCTTCTTTGTATTTGGACGTTGATATTAATCCATTGGGGATGAAAATTTCATCCACTAAATTGTTTTCAATGAATAGTTTTTCTTGTTTGAGAAGTTTGATTCGGAGCAGTGTTTTGATGTTGGTGAGGTCGATCCATATTTGGATGAATGTCACCGTGAAATTATTTTGAGTGGATTGTGCAATTTGCATTAAAAGTGCGAATAAATTTTGATCCAAAGAAAGATCGATGAGACGAGGGTCTTGATGTTTTTCGTGAAGGGCTTTGGCTTGAGCAATGCTTATTTTGATGTGTTCGGTGTAGGCTTCCGGAAGTGGAAGGAACGCATGGTCTTTTTCATAGAAAAAAGCTTCAATGGCTTCGATGGACACACGTCCGAGCGGCAAGAGTTGTGCGTGAATTTCTTCTTGAGTTTTTTCTCCGGCCATTCCTTTGAGAATGGTTTTGATGTTGTGAAAATCGTAACGTAAAAAAATAAGGTCCAAAATGCGACTGTCGGGAACGATGCGTTCAAGCGTGTTTTTGGCATCCATGAGTCCGGCATCAATGACTTCTTGGAAGTCTTCGACTTTTTCAATGTCTCCAATGTGTGTGGCAAAACTTAAATCATTGAGAATTTTGTAGGCCTCGTGTGCGTCTTTAGCACCCAGCATGCGTTCCACCTCCGTCATGTTGAGGAGTTTGGGTTCAAGTGCGCGCACACGTGCGACAGCGTAATAAAAAGTTGAAGTGGTCATGTTAATGGGTAGTGGGTAGATCGGAGTTAATTTTTTCGCTCCTCCGCGAAGGGTTGTTTATGGTTGATATTAGGTTAATGCAAAGGTGGATACTTCGCTTTGCTACGCGTCTGTTAGAAAAAGAGTAATTTATTGAGTTCAAGTTCGAGTTGGTCCCAGAGTTCTTTGGCAAGAATGCTGTCAAAGGCAAAGTTAACTTCCACTTTGCCGGATTCCAAGAGGAATCCTCCTTTGATGGCAGCGGAGTGAGTGGCTAATTTGAAAGGAGTGCCGGATTTTTCAAGAGCGGATTTTGTTTCAGCTTCTTTCCCTTGAGCGGGGATGATGGTTCCTTCGTTAAATTCAGTGGCTGCTTTTTTAAGAAGGGACACTAAGATGTTGACGTATTTATCGGAGGTCAGGAGCGCTGTCACGGTTTTTTCAAAGACTTGCATGAGAATTTCGCGTTTGGCGCGGAGCATATTGTTGCGTGTTTCCATTTTTGCAAAGGTTTCGGCGCGTGATTTAACTTTGGCGCTGTTGTCTTTGACTTTGGCGGTCATTTCTTCTTTGATAGTGGTTCTTTTTTGTGCGTAATCTTGTGTGATTTTTTCAATTGTTTTATCGCGTTCGGCGTCAAGTTCGGCAATGCTTTGTTCCGCTTGTTTTTTGATCTCTTCTAAGATGTTATTGATGGCCATAGTGATAGTTTTTAGTGGATAGTTTTTAGTTTTGAGTTGATGGTTTTAGTGGGGTTTTGAATCCAGTTCGAAGGATGAAATAAATCATCCTTCGTCAGAATCCAAAATTAGACAATTTTGATGGAGAAGAGAAGCAACACGGTGATAAGAAGTCCCAACACAGCGTAGGTTTCCACCATGGCGGCCATGATAACCGCTTTACCAACGTTAGCTGGGTCTTTGGCTACGGCATGAAGACCGGCTGCAGCTACCTTTCCTTGGTAGATACCGGAAACTAAACCGGTGAAACCTACTGGTAAACAAGCGAAAAATAGTTGCCATCCTACTGCGACTGAGAATTCCACAACGGTTCCTCCTAAAATTCCCGTTTGAATGAGTACTAAAAGACCTCCTAGAAATCCGTAGATCCCCTGGGTTCCTGGCAAGGCCTGAATAAGAAGTACTTTACCGAAAAGTTCCGGTTTTTCACTGATTACTCCGGCTCCGGATAAACCTGCGAGTCCCACTCCCTTTGATGAGCCATAGCCTCCCAAGATGACAGCAATTGCTGCTCCGGCGATAGCGATCGTAATTCCTGATGTGAACATAAATAATAAGGGTAAAGAAATAAAAAATTATTGGATGAGAATATACTTGCATTGACGGGTGAACGGCTTGAAATCTTTGCCTCCCCCTTCCATGAATTTACTAAAGAATTCCACGAATTGCAGACGAGCGGAGTGAATGAAAGCTCCCAGGGCTGATAGCACTAAATTCATGGTGTGTCCGAGAATAAGGACGATGATGGCAAAAATAAATCCAACGTAGGGAATTAGTTCATAGGCTAATCCGGCAATGGTGTTCATGGCAAAGGCAATTATCCCCGTGCTCAATCCCAGTGCCATGATACGAGAGTAAGAAAGAATGTCTCCCAAGTAGCCAACCAGTCCATAGAGTGAAAGAATTCCAATTCCGAGTTTTCCGGCAATTCCTTTATATTTGCGACCTTGGGTGAGTATCATGGCGGCCACTCCCCCCAGAACCAACCATTTAGTGAGGCTGGCGTAATCGTCAGAGATCAGTATTCCGGTGCTGGCCAAGCCAAAGGCTATAATTGCCAGAAGAAAATAAATCCACAAAAAGCTGTCGAGTAGTGCATCAATGTATTGTTTTTGTTTGATCTTCCAAATTCCATCAATCAGTTTCCCAAAAAGAACTTGAATAATTCCAAGTACAAATGCGAGTATTAAGAAAGTGAGTGGGCCGTTTCCTGCGGTGGCATTGATGATTTGACCCTTGAAGGCGCCGTTTTCTACCATGAAAGACGGAGCTTGATCTATTGTCAGCCCAAAATATCCACCGAAGAAGTATCCTGAAATGATGGTGAGCAATCCTCCCCACATGAGAAGTTTGATGAGGCCGGTGCTTTCTTTGGGAAGATTAAAAAATCGTAAAATGACAAACATAATGATGAATAATGTTAATCCATAGCCGGCATCAGTCAAACAGAGTGCAAAGAAAATGATGAAGAAAGTAGCCAATAGTGGTGTTGGATCCACTTCGTTGATCAGAGGGAATCCATATAATTTTGTGACAGATTCAAATGGCCATGCAGCTTTTTTATTGAGAAGTTGAATGGGTGTGTCTTCGTCGTTGTCAGGTTTGATAGTGTGGATATGAATGTTTTCTGAAATTTCAGCGAGTTCAGTTTCGAGTGATGCACGTTCTTGTTTGGCGATCCATCCGGTGACCACAAAACTGTAGGTGGTTCCTTTGAGTTTTTCGCGAACGCGTTGTTCTTCTTGTTGCCAGGTAAAAACGTCATGAACGATTTGAAGATTTTCTGTGCTTTTTGCCAGTTCTTTGTATTCAGCTTCTTGGTCAGTTATTTTGGATTGATATTCTGAACGTTCCAACGCGATAGCTTTGAGACGTTCTTTGGCACTCATGGGATGAGAAGGGAGCTCAACTTCTTGAAATTTGTGTTTGGCTAAAAGTTGTTTTCCTTCTTCCATGAATTCGTTTCCAATCACAACTACCACATAAGTGGTGGTTTGCACTTCATTGATTTTTTCGCAGTTCGTGAGTGAACTGAGTGCATTCAATGATTTAGTGAATGCTTCGTATTCTGTGGCGGCGATTTCTCCGGTTAGAATTCGAACATTTCTAGTGTGGCGTTCCGTGTCTAAATTGAAGCGAAGATTTTCCCAGTTGAGCAATAGTTTTTCTTCGGTCGCCAGTGCGTGCAGTTTGTTTTGAGCTGCAACATGTTTTTCTTCCGTGCTTTGTACTTCTTTGATGGTTTTTCTGTAATCGAAATTTTTTATTGTGCCTAAGGCGCTTTCCGGTGTGAGGGTGATTTTTCCGGCCCAGATAGGTCGTTTGGGTGCATAAGGAGTGAGTGCCTTGATTGCAAAATCAGTGTTGGCGATGATGTAATCTGTGTCGTGATCTTCTTTTTCAATGGCATTGAGTATTACTTCGTCCTCTGTAGTTTCGGAAAAATCGCGTATTTCCATGACTCCCTTTTTTTGCAACAATTGAAGCACCTTATTGAGGTCCTTTTTTATCCCTAGGATTTGTACTTTTTCCATGGCGAGGACAGCCATATGACAAGTTTTTAGTTGATAGTTTTTAGACTAGAGCGCGACATTTACGTAGTCACCAAAAGCTTTTAAGCCGTTGCGGATTCCTTGTTCTTGTCGTTGTTCAGCGGCTTTGATCATGGTTTGAATCTCTTTTTCACCTGCGGAAAGTTTTTCTTTACAGATTTTTCCAGCCGCTCCTTTGGCTTCTGCTAATTTTTCTTTACCTGCGGCCTTTCCTTCTTCTTCAAATCGCTCGATTTTTTTTTCTTCAAGTTCGCGTGTTTCGATTATTTTATTTTGATTGCGCTTTTTTGCCTCTTCAATCATTTTTAGCGCTTCTTTTTCAGTGTCGTGGATGTCGGTGATAGGGTGTGTAGACATAGATGAAATGGCTTTAAAACCTGTTAAAAATAGATAAAGGATTTAACTTCGCGGAGATTTTAGTGACGTTGTTCAAAAAAATCAAGGGTCTTAAAAAATATATTTGTGTCTGAGGATTGAATTCTCTTGACGAAAGCTAATTAAGGTCGTAGATATGCGATTTGTGGGATATAGTAAGCATTGACAATCTTGACTGAATTGGTATTATGTTTTCCTTGTAATTTTTTTTTAATGAAACCATTGCCCGTGGATCCAAATTCGATTGAGGCGCTTCAGGAAGATGAAGTGGCATTTGCTGATTTCTTGGTTGATGAAGGAGATATTGATGGATTTCGTGCGCTTAAAGAGCGGTTAGGGATTTCGGGTCGCCTGGAAGAAGTTTTTGGGAAGCCTATTTTTTTTGCACCTTCCATGCGTTCAACAGAATGGGAATATTCTCATGATGTTGAGGGCGCATATGTTGATTCATCCACTCCCGGAATTGCTGAAGCTTATACTTCTTTTCAGAAAATTAATTTGGCATTGGTACGAGAGATTCGTAAGAGTCGGGAATTGAGTTTTCTGTATGATCAATGTGATTATGTGGTTTTGGATTGTTTTAAAGAAGGTTCTATAGAGGGCATTTATATGGTGTCTTTTTTCAAAGAAGGTGCAAAAATTGAAGGGGTGATTCAGGTTGGGAAATCTGAGCGTCAAACTCGATTGGTTCAGGAAGATGCCGAGCGTTTGGAGACATTGCATAAAGGCGGACGTGTCCCTAAGGTTTATGGCAGTGGTTCTCTCGAATTGGATGGTGAATCTGTTTATTATAAATTGGTTCAATTTTTACCTTCTCGTGAGATTAGTGTGCATAACGTTGATGGTGTACGTGAATTTCATTTTTTGGAAGGAGATGAAGCGACGAATGTTCCGCATGATGTGATGGGAAATAAAATGATGGAAGCGGTTTATGAAACCATGTTTTCGAATCCTGATGTTCAATGTGTGCCTGAAATATTGCGGGGTGATTTAGTATGGATGCCGGATTCTACTGATCCCACTGATTCTTCTAAAGGGCGGGTGATGTTGATTTCAACGGCCAATGTTTTGACATTGCTTGATCATTCTTATTACCAAAAATTGAATGCTTATATTCAAAGGGAATTGGGTAAAATAGAACAAACGGCTTTGTTGGATGATGTATTTTATATGGTTGCAGCTATTGATCGTCGTTATGATTCCGGGACAACGGATGAAAATTATCGAAAGTTTTTGAAAGGGGAATCAATGGATCAAGAGAGCCTTGATGATCATGTGGTTTATCCTTATTCTGTGTTTAATTTGTTGCATGGTTTGGTGACAGCGAATTTGGATGAAAGAGCTTTTGTTCAAGCGGCAACCGCGTTGTTTTATGCGCTTTGGATTATGACCGAGGGTGGAAAAAAAACGCGTACACATCCTGTGTTGACGGAGATGAGTGGTTTGTACAATGAATTACAAAGTGTTTGGCAGGAAGTTGTTTCTATGGAAGGCGATTTTTCTCAAAATTTAAAGGGTGCATTGAATGCACATAGAAATACTTTGTCATAGTTTTCAATGCGCGGATCCAGGATGTGAATTTCTTGAGGCGTGGCATGAGTTTTGAATTCATGGAGGATTTTTTTGAGTGCCAAAGTAGCAATGGGGACGCCATATTCTATGAAGTTGTTTTCCATTTGATCACATTCATTTTTGAGAACCGGGTGCCCGGGAAATTTAAAAGGAATTCGGTGTAGTAAAAGCGTTTGGATGTGATGAGATTCCGGTGAGTTTAGTAGCCGATCGAAAAGCCATTCAGTGCCAATGATAAGTGTTTGAATGGGATTGTTTTCAAAACGTTGCGTGATTTTCCCCAGGCCGCCGCTGATGCCTTGCGTGAAAATATTCCACTCTGTTTCTTGGAGAGAGTGCGCGATTTTTTCGTGAAGTTGCTCTGCGGCTTTAATGGAATTGGTGAGAAGAAAAACGGATTCGTTTCCTTTTTGAGTTTGAAGAATTTTTTGAATGGTTTTTTCGGTTTCAATGTTGTTGGCCGGCACTTTGACATTGGGGAGATTTGTATAGAAAAAGATAGGGATTGGCGGTGATTCGTTGGGATTGATCAGTTGCATTTCTTCCATGTTTTCCGGAAGGTGAATTCTATTTTTTATGAATTTAAATGTTCCATTGAGCATGCCAATATTTGAAATCCCATTGATGGTTTGAAATTGATTCCAAACCTTAATAGGAAGGAGTGAGGCCGGATCTTTGTGGCAGGCTTTGAGAAGCACGTCTTCTCGATGATTGATGCTGATCCACGCAAGAATGTCCGGGCTTTGGGCGAGGACTTTTTTGAGTGCAATGAATTGATTTTGTATGAAAGGAGTGGCTTGGTTTATTTTTTCTTCAATGTTTTCGAGAAGTCCTTTGATTTGGGTGCCTTGAGGACCGGAAATATGATGTGGCTCTAAAGTCAATTGTTGATAGTTTAGGGGTTGATCTCCCGGATCATCTTGGGTGGATTTTTCAAGAAGAATTCCCAGGATTCCAAATAAGATGGCAAAACTGTTTTTGAGCTCATCCGAAAGGCCGTTGTTGAATTGATCCAAGGAAAAAGTATTGGTCAAATGGTGAAGGGTTTCATCTTCAAAAGAATCAATTTCATCAATGATGAGGTGTGCTTTTTCCGGGAGTAGCGTGGCTTTGCGCACAATGTTTTGGAGCAATACGCCGGGATGAACAACTAAGACAGAGGTGTATTTGGCATTTTTGAATGCTTTTCCGTAAAACGATTCAGGATCGGGATTGTCAGTGGTGAACATGTTTTGCATTTCGGAAATTTCTGCCCAGGCTGACTGTTCTTCGTCGCCAATGGACAGCTCTTCTTTGAGTCCGGTGGAAGTGTGGTCCCGCCAAAGAATAACTTTGATGGCGAGGCGTGTTTCAGGGTCTGTAACAATGGATTGTGTGATGAATTTTTCGAAATATTTTTGATTGAAATAGCGTCCGGGGTGTTCCAAGTGTGCTGTGTTGATGTCTTGTGGAATTCTTTGAGGATGGGGGGTGACAATGACCACATGTTCTCCGGTTTGTTCCGCCATGTGAGTGGCGGCGAGTGCCAGGTCGAGTGGGGTGGCGTCCGGGCATTCGATGAGCATGCTGTGACCTGTGGTGAGGTTTTCAAAAAGTTGTTCCCGGAGTTGGTCGGAGCCGGGGGAGGGAAGGTCTTGAGTGATGGTTGTGTGTGTGGGGGCGGGAGCAGGAGATTCTCCAAGGAATTGGAGGAAAGTGTTTTTCCAGGTCCATGTGCTTTTGGTGAGAAGATTACGAATGGGATCGAGGTGATTTTCAGGGATTTCTCGAATTTTTTGAATCAACATTTTGTAGAGTTCGATGGCAACGCGAGTGTCATCATCGGCGCGGTGTTTATTGGGATGAGGAAGGTGGTATTTTTCACTTAAAATCTCAAGACTATAAGAAGATTCTTTGGGAAGAAGGGTTTGAGCGAGTTGAAAAGTGTCCAGGGGAATGGCGTTTTCAGCAATGCCATTGGCGTTTAAGAAATCAATGTCGAATTGAATGGAATGTCCGAGAATGGGAAAATTTCCAATGAATTCAATGATTTGCGGCTTGAGTTCCTCTAGCGTGGGTTTTCCGGTTACTTCTTCATTGGTGATGCCGGTGATGTGCGTGATGATTTGCGGAATAGGCACGCCCGGATTGATCACAAAATGCAGTTTTTCCAGGATCGTGCCATCCTGTTGTATTTTCATGGCTGCAAATTCAATGATTTTGTCTTTGCGAGCTTGGAGGCCGGTGGTTTCGAGGTCGAGAGCGATGAACATGATCCCAGGGTACACGAGGGTGTGGGAAATGTCATTCATGGTACGGTTTTGCGCCGGATTTTAATTTTTTATGGGCTTGACGACTTACCTTTAGAACGTCATCCGGTTTGTCGGTTGAACGTATTTGACCTTCCCCTTCCATGAGTTCTGTGGCGCGTTCTTTTGACATTGATTGGTTTTCGTAAGGCATGAGTTTTTACGTAAAGTCGTGCGCCAAGGATGAGTTGGGAGCGCAGGGATTCCCTTTGTTCTCCATAAGAAGGAAGAATTGATTCATCAGGCGCTGGATTTTCTTGTGTTCCCATAGTTGATTATTCTACCTGAAATTTAATGAAAAAGCCACTATTTTTCAGAGGTTCCTAATGTTTCCTAGCGACAAATCTCTTAAATAGCCTGAAACTGAAGAATAACCTTTTTGTACTGCTTTTTTTTCAATATTTTTTTTGTCTTCTACTGTAACTCTGAATCGGATTGTTTCCGATTGTTGTTTCGTATATTTTTTTTCAGCCATAATGAGATTTGGCAAATCATTCAGTAAGTCCGGCACATCTTCATTTAAAAACTCTTGAGCGATATTGGCGGCTTCACATTCAACAAAAGTTGTATCTCCGCTCGCACTTTTTAAAGTATAAAGGTACTTTTTATTATTGATAGTAATGAAATGTTTTAATGCAGTTTTCATAGTTGGTAGGTTTAATTATTTCTAAATGATTTTTTGACTGTTTTAGCGGTCAGCTTCTTATAGAAATCTTTACAGTCGTTATTATGAACAGGAATAACTAAATCATGAATTAAGTGAGAATTTTTAAATTTTTTATGACTGCCTTTTGATTCAATTTTGATAAATCCAAAATGGAGAAGGACTTTTTCTATATCAGAGAATCTTAGAGAAGTTGGTTGGTTTAATTATTGCTAAATGATTTTTTCAATTTTGGTCATTAAACTGATTTGTCAAATTGTAGCTACATTATATCAAGAATGTAGCTACATTGTCAATTTGAAAAATGGGGCGACTCCCAGCTAGGCATAGATATATGACCCACCCTTTCAGAGAAGGGGCTTGGGGGTATTGGCGGTGAGGGAGGCCGGAGCCATAGGCGAAGGCGAAGGCCGAGCGACACCGCCAAGCACACCGCGCTGTGATGCATAAAATGGTTCACACGGTTTTTCCCGTCTGGAAGTGCGGTACTCCATTTATAAACCAATATCCCATGAAAAAGTTTTGGCGGGGATATAGCTGGTTATACGCCCCGACGACTGAAAGGAGGAGAGCGCAGCGTGGCACGGAGCGTAGCGGAGTGAGTTCAAAAAATATTTTTCGT
>Ga0065182_1000582_pt1 | contig 15703 bp, 9 predicted proteins | sample CryGey02umfilter_2_FD_59208 | JGI IMG/M metagenome (GOLD analysis project Ga0065182, IMG submission 59208) | Groundwater microbial communities from aquifer in Utah, USA - Crystal Geyser 4/10/14 0.2 um filter (version 2) (version 2) | ecosystem: Environmental > Aquatic > Deep subsurface >...
TGTATATATTGTTGTTATAAATAGTTATTTGGCCCTGTAGCTCAGTTGGATAGAGCGCAAGCTTGCGGAGCTTGAGGTCAGAGGTTCGAGCCCTCTTGGGCGTACCATGTTTTTATAAACTGCTTTGGCAGTTTTTTTATTACGCATTTATTTGGAAAAAATAGACTTTTTGACATTAGTTATTAACCTTGTTATCTTTTTATAATACAGCTCTTTAATAAAAATAGGAAAATAATATGGATTTACAAGAATTAAAAAGATTAGCAGATGATCCAATTTGGGATCAAGGAAGTACGAGTAATATTTATTCATTCCCCTTACCGAATGATAGAAATTATATTAAGTTAGCTAAGCATTTAAGAATGGGTATACCCAAAGATCAATTGTTTTGTCTTGGTTTTTATTTAGCTACCAAAAGCCCGAGTTCACATGTTGGACCTTTTAAATGGGCAATTGATTTTCTTGTACCGGATGGTACAGAAATTTTAGCTGCCTACGATGGACAGATTATTGAAGCAATAGATCATTTTAATGAATGGGGAACGACCGAGGATTTTCGCGATAAGTTAAATTATTTGACTATTCGACATCATCAAGGAGAATATTCCCAATATTGTCATCTGGGGTTAAACTCTTTTCAAAATACCGGCCTTAAGGTAGGAGACTATGTTACGCGAGGACAAGCCATAGGACGCGTTGGTAAAACCGGATGGACCGATCAGGATCATTTGCACTTTATTGTTTTTAAAGTCGGACGCATTCCTGGTAACCCATACGATTTTTACAGTTTATCTATCCAATTCACCAAGAATAAATACTGATTTTAAAAGTCAGTATTTTTTTATCATATTTGTTAATAATTTACTCTTGACAATTAATTAACTTTCTTGTATGCTGTGATTGTCATTTTAACAGTGAGAGTTTTCTTATTATTTTAAATAATTATGAAAAAAGTCGCCTCATTTGTGAAAAAGACATTATCATTGTTTATTTTGTAGATAATGGCTAATAAACTATTTGTAGGCAGTTTGTCCTATAATACCAAAGAGGAATCTTTGCAAGAATTGTTTACCGAAGCTGGCGCAGTTCAATCAGTTGCAATTATAGTTGACAAACAAACTGGCCGATCAAAAGGTTTTGGTTTCGTGGAAATGAGCAGCGACTCAGAAGCTGCCCAAGCCATCGAATTGTTAAATGGTCGCGAATTGGACGGTCGTAAAATAACCGTTAATGAAGCAAGACCTATGACCGACAGACCAAAAAGACAAGGCTTTGGTGGTGGCAGTAGCAATCATCAGAAGCGTTGGTAATAACCAGTCAGCTTACAATCCGGCCCAGTACCATTTGGTATTGGGCTGGATTTTTTTTACCAAGAGTGTAAAATTAATAATGATGAAAGAAGTAATTATGGATCAATGAATACGGCCAAACAAAAAATTAGTGATTTATTGGCTTTAGCGGATATTAAAATCAATGGCTCACAACCATGGGATTTGATCGTGCACAATGAAAATTTTTATCAACGCGTTTTAGCTCAAGGAGCGTTGGGTTTGGGCGAGAGTTATATGGATGGTTGGTGGGATTGTCAGCAATTAGACGTCATGATCACTAAGATTATCCAGGCCAACATCCATAAAAAAATATTCAGCTGGAATTTATTCGGAGATTTTTTATTAGCGAAAATTCGTAATAGTCAGAATAGAAAAAGAGCTTATCAAGTTGCTCAAGAGCATTATGATTTAGGCAATGAACTCTATCAAGCGATGCTGGATTCGGAGATGAGTTATAGTTGTGCTTATTGGCAGCAAGCGGCTAATTTGGATCAAGCACAATCAGCTAAATTAGCCTTATGCTGTGATAAATTGCAGCTTAAGCCCGGTGCTAGAGTATTAGATATTGGTTGTGGTTGGGGTGCTTTTGCTCGTTATGCAGCAAGCAAATACCATGTTCAAGTTGATGGCATCACAGTTTCCCAAGAACAAGTTAAATACAATCAAGAAAGAAATAAAGGCCTATCCATTGACATTAAGTTGCAGGACTACCGATTATTAACTAAGGAATATGATGCGATTATATCCATTGGTATGTTTGAACATGTTGGTTATAAAAATTATCAAGAATTCATGCAAATAGTCTATCGTTGTTTACGGGAAGGTGGTTTGTTTCTATTACATACCATTGGTGGTAATACCTCGGTTTATTCCAATGATTCTTGGACCGGTAAATATATTTTTCCTAACGGTATGTTGCCGTCACCAACACAAATCAGTAAGAGTATCAGTGGTCTTTTTGTCTTAGAGGATTGGCATAACTTTGGCGCTGATTATGACAAAACCTTGATGGCCTGGTATCAAAACTTTCAATTGCATTGGCCGCAAATAAAACAGTTATATAATGAACGGTTTTATCGAATGTGGAACTATTATTTATTGAGTTGCGCTGGTTCGTTTCGCGCTCGCAAAAATCAATTATGGCAAATTGTTTTAGCAAAGGGTGGGGTGAGTGGGGGATATCAATCAATACGATAAGTATTACTATTATCCTAGGCTAATAGTAATATTTTTGTTACAATACAGTTATGAATATTGATTTAGCTAGTTTAGAAGTGCGGCCAGATTTTGTTTGGTTGGTGGTAATTATTTTGAGTATCATTAATTTATATAGTCTCTGGTTAATGTATCAAGATAAGAGTAGGTCTTATGATGTTTTTAGTGAACGCACGCCAGAAGGGAAATTATTCTTTTGGGCTTCCTTATTTGGGGCTTTGGGAATTTGGTTGGGGATGTTTCTTTTTCACCATAAAAAAAGAAAGTGGTATTTTTATTTCGGTATTCCATTAATTATGTTGGAAAATATTGCTTCCTTGTTAATTGTCGTTTGGTTGTTTAATTATTAGTTTTAATAAAAGAAATTGAAGATACAAAAAAAGGAAGTCCGCTGACGGTTACTTCCTTTTGAATTTTTTATTGATATTGATGATAGAGCCACAAAATCCACAAATAAACAATTATGGCTAGGCTATTAAATATTTCTAACGGCCAATTATTAATAATCATCGAATAAACTAGCCAGAAGACACTGGTTACGAAAAAAATAAGAATGTAATTTAGATCTACTGATCCTCGTGATTTTTCTTTCAGCATAGCCAATGGTTGTGTTATTAGTACCAGTAAACTAATCAGTAACAGAACAAGTAAAAATATATCTTTTTCTTGTAATATGATCATCATGGGTACGATGAGAGATGTAAGAAAAAAAATAATCTTTTTGATCAAACTCAGAGTTTGAAATTTATAAATACCAACAATAATCGGTATATATAGTAATCCCAGTAAACTATTAAAACACATAGCCAAACTATCTTTACTCCAGCCATAAAAGAAAAAAGAGAGAAAGTAGAAAAGCAATAAAAAAAATAGTTCTGGTGACAGCGAACGAGCTGATTTTTCCTGCCATATTTTTTTGCCTTGCTGTGTAATACCAACTCCCTGTAAAATAGTAAATATCATCGTCATTAACGCGGTGATTGTTATACTATTAAAACCAAAGTTTTGTATTTCTACAAAATTTTTCATTTCTAATCCTCATTTTAATGAACAAATAAATAATTAAGGTATATTATCATATTTTTTTATCGATGTCAATACTAATCGCAAGTTGACCATTGAAAATAAGCAATTAATAACCTATAATAAGCCTACTTTAATATTAAAAAATAATATGAGAACTAAAATAATAGCTACCATTGGCCCTAGTTGTGAGCAACCGGAGGAATTGAAGAAATTAATCACGCGCGGTTTAAACATTGCTCGCTTTAATTTTTCCCATTGTAGTGCGGAGAAATTTGTTGAGCAATCAAATCTAATTAGAAAGCTTAGTAAGAATAAAGTTAAAATTTTGCAAGATTTGCAAGGACCAAGAATTAGAGTTGGTAAGTTACCGGCCAACGGTGTGGAATTGACAGAAGGACAAGAAGTTATTTTTTCTACCAATCAGAAAGATACTAGTGATAATTGTATTCATATTAATGATCCTTATATTCATTTAGATTTAAATATTGGCGATCCAATCTATCTAGCAGATGGTCGGATAGAATTAATAGTTAGGCAGATTAAGGGTAAAAAAATCAACACTGAAGTTATTCGTGGTGGTCAGTTACTTAGTGGTAAGGGTGTTAATGCACCTCATACCAAATTAACAACCTCTGGCATGACCAGCAAAGATCAAAAAGATGTATTATTTGGTTTAAAGAATAAGGTTGACTATATCGCCCTATCTTTTGCTCAAGAAGCTAAGGACGTTATTAAATTAAGAAAGATAGTTGGTGATCGAGCTAAAATTATTGCCAAAATCGAAAACGCCATTAGTTTGCAACACGTGGAAGAGATTATTCATGCCGCGGATGGTATTATGATTGCTCGTGGGGATTTGGGCATTGAATTACCAATGGAAAAAATACCGTATATTCAGCGTCATTTATTACGTATTTGTATTTGGCATAACAAACCGGTAATTGTGGCTACCCAAATGTTAACCTCCATGATCAATCACCCGCATCCAACCAGAGCTGAGGTTTGTGATATCGCTTATGCGGTATTGGACGGCGCAGATGCTTTAATGTTGTCTGATGAAACAGCCATGGGTCAGTATCCTATTGAAGCACTAGCAACCTTGGTGAAAGTAGCACAACAAGCAGAAACTGATTTTTTTTACGGATTAAATAAGCTATAAAAATTTTTAATTAAAAAATACTGAGTTTAACCGGTATTTTTTGGTATTCTTTTCTGACAAAAAAGGTAATTATTGTTATAATGATAGCATGTTTAGAGATAATATTTGGTCAAAATCATTAAGTGTTAGTCAGCCTACCGGAACCTCGGAGAGCAAGAACTCTATAGCTAACAAAACACGCGCAGAAAATATTCTCCATAAAGATCAGCAGCAGGAAACGTATGGTGAACGCAGTCGTGAAGATGAGTTAATCCTAGCTAAAAAAAGAGAGCATTATCAAGTACTTGGCACGCAACACCAAGAAGATTTATCATTTTCTTCCGAACAGCTTTATCTAACAAAATTACAAAACATTGCGGATAGTATAGTTACTGCTTTGCCCTTGCCAGTTGCCGCTAAAGTAAAAACGTATTTTGTTCGCGAATCAAGTATTAACGCTTATGTGTTTACTGATCGACAGCTAAAAGATTACCCATTAATAGCGGAGAAGAATTTAGAAATACCAATATTTATTAATACTGGTTTGGTTTATAATTTATCCGAACATTATCGGAAAAAAAGACAAAAATTAATTTCGCAAATATTAGAGGGAAGCAATTTGGATTTTCAACGACTATCTTTAGCTGATAGTGAAGATGATTTAGAAGTGTTACTGTTGGAGTTAGGAGTTGATCAAACCATAAATTTAACACAAAAAACAGAACTGTTTGCCATTTATGATAATGATCGCTATTTTTTAAGCGAAGACAAAATTGCCGCTGTTTTATCCCACGAGTTAACCCACCTCACTCAATCATTTCGCAAGAATTATCACAGTTCCCAGGAGATGGAGTATCGTGCGGATATTATGGGACAAAAGGTTTTAGATAAAGCTGGTTATGCGCCAGAGAGTATGGAAGAAACAATGATTTTTCTAGAGTACTTACAGGGCGAGGCGGGTTTTAATCCTTGCTCGTCGCACCCGTCAGCTCATTTACGACGCAAAGAGTGCCAGTTAGCTTATCATGATTTGCGTAATGTTGTCCGCCACTCTGGTCAGAAACAAAAAAGATTGCCAACCATGAACGAGCAGTTCCGAGACAACGAGGTATATCACTTTGATTATTTACGCGACCAAGTAACGAGAGCACATAATACGGAAGAAATAGCCAGTTTGTTGGAGCAAGTAAAGTCCGTTGATGATTTAGCAGCTGTTTTGCACCCATTACGTTTACGCGTAGATTATACTTTGGCCCGCAAAGAAGCGTTGCAGGATAAGAGTAGTCTGAATAATCTTTTACAGATGTTAATGCGTCAGCAGTATGATTTGAAAAATTTACGTAATAATTTACCATTACCATTATTAAGAGAGTCTTTAGCAGAATTTATCATTGAACGAAAAGAAAAGACTGATGACCAGATAATAGTTAATTTTTTGGAAAAACCAGGCGTTAGTCAGTTACTTTATGCTTATTATCAAGGAGAAAAAAGTAGCACAAATAAAAATGGTGGAAATATAGAGTTTAGTTTAGAGCAAATTTTTACTAACCAGCCAGAATTGATTAACGAGTTACAACAATTACTCCCACAACAATATAAACAAATAAAAAGATTTGTTAATTATTTTATTAACCATCAAACAACTCCGTGGCATAAAGATGGTAAGCAAATTTATACCTTATCTTATTTAGCAGAGTGGTCTCTAGATATCGATAAATCTTTAGCCAAATACCGTCAACCATCGCCAGCAGATAATTTGTTATTAGCTGATTTAATTACAGAATCTGGTATTAAACCAGCTAATTTATTACCACTGAGTTCCGATGAGTTAACTAATGGTTATTATAGTAAATTACAATCAAATTTGACTTATCTGAACGATGAAGGCAAGAGATATAAAGATTATATTCCTATCGGTGATGAAATATTAGCCGGTCCCAATATTCAGGAAGATGATATAAATTTTATTGCCAATTTAAGTATTGATGATTTATGCACTATTCCTTTGTCAGAAGAGATTGCTAATAGAATACCTTTGCTGAGTAAATTTTTGCAACGCATTATTGAGCAATATCAAAATTATCAAAAAAGTCTAGAATTTTCTGAACAAGAAGATATCAAAAATCATTTAAGGACAACCAAGGATCATGATTTGTATCCCATGACCTTTAACTACAATCGTCCGTACCAGTTTAGTTTGGCGAGTGGAGTGGAAATAAAAAAGTTATTGCTGGATATTTTAACAAAAAAGTATGGTTTTGATTTTTGCAGTAGTGATTATCGATTAAAACCGCGACAGCTGTATGAGGGTAGTAAAAAAATACCGATTTTAAGAAAATGTATGGAAGTTGGTACGACTTTGATTGAGCAAGAAACACGGGAATATCAGGATTTGCCACGTTATCCGGAGCTACTGAATATTTTTAGTAAGATGGCGATCAATATTTTTGATCATGATGCACCGCAGACAGAATCAGTTAAAGATTATTTTCAGAGTTTTTGGTCAAGTCCGGAAATTCATTCATTGACTTCTGCTGATCGCGTCCGGATAACAAAGTATTTGACGAGCTTGATTGGCTGCGTCAAAAAATGTTGGGTTGATTTTGATCATGGAGCTGAGCGGAATAAATTCGTTCATTATGATTATACTAGCCATAATGACGGTTATGAATATTACCATTTAAGCGATGTTGTCTTTAGTGATAAAGGATTTGATGGTTATTTGGCATTGTCTGATTTAGAGGACTTGATTTTGTTTGGTAAAAAACATTTAGATAAAACAGCTTGCGGTCATTTGAGCAGTAATTATGGACAGATTTATAAGAATAATATAGATACTTTTAGGAGTGACTTAGTTAAGGAATCAGTAAATTCTGAACAAAATACCCTAGAATATTGGCAACAAAAAATTTTAACTTCCTATCTAGGCGCTCTGGAGTGTTTAAATTATTTGGATCAAAATCCTCAGTTGTTAACGACGGAACAATTCACGATATTAGTTGAACAAATTTTATTAAAGCATTATTTATCGCCGGCTGAGAAAGTTATTGGTCTCACTGGCTTAACTAAAAAGATTATTCATCTTAAGCGTTTACCGCCAGCACAGAGATTTGCTATTTTTGAAAAAAATTATCCAGAAACAACTAGTCAAGAATTAACGCAGTATTTTCATGAATGGTGTGCTAGTAAGGAGTGGTTAGGAGAAATTGAACAAGATCCACGCCAAGCAGCTGAGCAATACTATTATTATCTCTTGAGCACTGGCAATGCCCTCAAGATTCTGAAGACTCATGACAAGGACGAATCTAAGTTAACATTGTGGCAGAAAACCAATGCTGATTTAAGTGCTACTATTCAGCTTTCCATTAGTCGTCTATTTTTTGCTAATCAGTTCACAGAAGGTAGTGGCGAACAATCCCGCCAAAAATTTATTCAAAGACTATGGGAGCTTAATGGTTTGACCAGTACACCAAATGAAGCTCTGAGTCGTAGCCAGGAACAATTGACGAGTGCTGTTAATAATCACCTTTTTGATCAGAGTAATAAGCAAGACGAGAAGATTGATTTTTCTGCTCAGCAGTTAGATCAATTTGTTTTTGCCTTACTTTCTACTAGCAATCAACCCATTGATAGTTATTTGTTTAATTGCCCACAATATGATTTATCCCTGTTAATGTCTGAGCAAACACAGGAGTTATATTACAAAAAATTATTAGTTTATTATCAAACAGCTAGTGGTGAAGTAGAAAGAAATGCTCGGCGACAAGAGATTGGTCGACAATTGGATAGATTAATGGCCAAGAGATTATTTTTGAATTTGGATCAGGCTAGCGCTGGTCAACATTATTGGCAATGGCAGCTGAACAATTATTTATTTACACAGGTTAATGATCCTGATCGAGAGTATCAGGAGGATAATTTTTTAATGACTAATAAAAATATTAATCAGATGCGAGCGGAAGGAGTTGATACTTATGCCCTTGCTGAATACTCAGCGTTATTTCATAGTAATCAGCAGCAACAAACAAAGCTCGCTGCCGCCGCAGAGCAATGTTTAGATTTAATCAACGATAAGCAAAGAAAGAATAAAGATAAGAGTAAAAATTATCAATTAGAGAGGATAATAAACATTATTAAATCAGTTAGAGATTACCCGAATAGTTTATCATTTACCGAATTAGCGCCCACTGATACTGTTCAGTGGCAAGGATTACAACAGGAGCTGGATAAATTGATAGCTGATTTAGGAAGTATTAATAATGAAATAAGAAAAGGAGACAATGCTTATTATTCGATTGGTAATTTACATGACGCACTCTACGGTTGGCGAGAGAATATTAAAAGTCAAAGAAAGTACTTTCAACGTTTAGTGGAGTTTTATCGTGAGCCAGTTCTTGATGAGCGAGTAGTAAAACAGCAAATTATGACGGCTGAATATAATCAACGAAAAGCCCAGTTACCCGAGGAAATAGTTGCTGGTTTTACTAATAAAAAAATATTATATCTTTTAAACGAGCAACAAATAAAGGACTTTTATGCATTATTGCCAGTTGAGCAAAGAAAAGGTACCAGATTTGATGATTTGATGGCGCAAGAAAATAGTATTTACTCCGTCAAGTATCTTTTGCAACAAAGTAGTTATCGCGACGTTCCCGCATCACCAGCATTTATGGAGTGTGTACGAAATAACTCTCACCTGATTGATTGGTCAAGCGTTGATCAATATCAGCTAGCAGTTTTGTTAGATCGAGTTTATGGTTTGTATGGTGAATTAAATACCATCCCACCGTGTTTGCAAAAAGTCTTTGGTCCGGACTGGAACAAAGGAGAGGCAATTAAATTTGTTAGTTCAATAACACCAGAGCAAGTTTTGTCTTCCTTGCAAAGCGTAATGTGCGATCAACAAGGAGGTGCTTGGCAGGGCTCAGCAAGTATTAATCGCATATACTTATTATTACAACAAGCCGGTCTTGATGTTAGTGAGCGGCCAGGATCAGAAGCTAAAGATTTACGAGATGAAAAGAGCAGTGTCGTTAAGATTGCTGGCGGTAATAATAATTTTCAATTTACTGCCGAGAAAAAAGAAAATTATTTAAAGAACAAAGATCAATATTTAGATTACGCTGATTTGGAAATTAACTCGGTACAAGGAAGAAACAAAAATAATGTTTATGCCCTGCGTTATTATTATGAACAAATGCAAGCAGCATACCAAAGATCAGTCGCTGGGGAGATTAATAATAATTGGCCCAGCGGTATTGAGGAGATGAACAATATTTTATTGGAAAGGAATGATTTAAAGGATTTAGTTTTGTTAAATTATTATCAACGAGCAGTATGCCACTACACTGCTGTTAAACCGATTATTAATAGTTTTGATGTCAGAGAAAATCAGTTACAATACGTTAAAACAATAGCAAATGATAAGGATAATATTGATAAAATGAACGAGCTTGTTGAAACGATATTTGTTTTTAAGCAGTATGAAAAGGTTGATATTCCATGGTCGGAAATAAAGATTGACCAGCTGAGCGATGAGCAGTTGGAACAAATGGAGAAGATTGGTCAAAGTGCCAAAGATAATCTTCGTAGTAGTGGACCAGCTTTTATTTTTCAGTTAGGTAATTTTTTGTTTAGATCATGGGAATCCCGGCACAGTTCGGAACAATTAGCAGATATGTTTTCCCAGTCAATAGCACGACTGGAAAGATATTTACCTGTGCCGTCGTATAGCAGAAACGATCTTTTAGATAAGATAGCAATGCGTTCTTTTATTACCTCAGAGCAAAAAGAAAAAATTGAGGAGCTGTATTATAGTCGAGAACGCCAAGAAAGCAATCTGGCAGCCAGAGATCAAAATAAAGAACTGGGTATCTGGGCGGGTGAGGAAAAGATTGAGGAATTAAGAGCAAACTTGCGCAAACTATCGCGGGAGGAAAAATCGCAGTATATTTTGTGGTTATTAAGTCCGCGAGGGGCAATGCCTGATGACTTAGTACAGAGCGGTATTGCTTTGCAATGCAAGTTTGATTCAATAAAAAAAGTTTTTTATTCGCAATCAAGATCAGTGCAGAATAATCTGCTAGCTGATTTAACGATGTCGGGCAGTGGGGTATTTGAAATTACTAAGCAGAATGACGCGGAGAGTACAAAGGCACGAGATGAACTATTGAATGGTTTATATGATCAAATTCTTCGTGATTATCAAATAAAGATCAAACCCAAGGCTGACAAAAAGTTGTATCGTGATATTTTTGTTAATATTTTTCGTGGCTATGCCGAAGTCAAAGATGCTTTTAATCCCGATCCAATCCGAGATCATGAACTATTGTTTAATCTGATGCATCAGATGAGTAAGGATCAGTCAACTAATATGACCTTACCAGATTTTATTGCTATTTTTTTACAGCAATGCGGTACAGTCGGTGCCAAAATAGCTCAGGTGTTGAGTGAAAGCGATATGGTGCAAGATCAGGCTCTAAAAAATAGAATGAGAGAGTTCAAAGAAAATGCCGGTGACTTTTCTAAGATTGCCGCCCTCTCGGTGGTGGAAAACAATAAACTTTTTCATAATTCTGCTGAGCAAGTAAATAGTATCAAGGCATTGGGTCCGCTGATTGCTAGTGCTTCAGTGAAAGCTGCTTTTCAAGTAGAATTAAATGATGAGAATAGCTCAGCAAAGGTGGCTAAAATATTGAATTATGAGGCTAGGAAAAGAGAAAAAGAGGATTTAGCGGTGATGAAGTATCTGGGTGCCAAAGTACCGGAATTAAATTTACCCAAACACTTAGTGGATGCTATCGGTACCGTATGCGCTAAGGAAAGAAACTTTATTACCGAATATGAGAATCAAAAAATGTTAAGCAGTTCTATTACCGCTCGATCTCCAGAGCGACAATATGTCAGGGTGGTGGTCGCTGATTTTGTTTCTCCGGATTTAATGATTGAAGAGAAGGTGCCGGGTTTATCATTGTCGGATATTGAAATTATCAAGCAAGCAAAAGATTCGTCAGTTCAAAAAGAAAATCAGCGTCTAGCTACTAGACAAGCGCATATTTGGCATCGTGTACGCCGTCTATATAATATTAACCAACAGGCAGCTGAAGAGTTGATTGCTAAAGTTAATATCAGTGAGATCTATAATTATTTAGCTAAAGAGGCAGCAACCGAATTAAAGGAAGGTATTTTTCACGCTGATTTACATACTGGCAATATTTTTATCGATATTCAAGCGTTAACTAACGATAATATAGAAAGGCTGGTTAAAGCTGGTCAGACGCCATTAAATTTGATTGACTGTGGTAGTATCTGTCGGCATTTAGATTTCCCCTTGGATGAATTTGTGATCAGTATTTATACGAAGAGAACCAATGTGTTGGCCACTAAATTATTAAAATCATTCCTAGATCCGAATTCCGAGCAAAAGAAAACATGGCAAACTAAAGACGGTTTACAAAAAGAGAGTACAAAACTAAATAAAATTTTAACCCAAGCACTTAGTAGTTCAACGCTAATTAGTGAGCAGATTAAGAGTATGCTCTGGGCGCTGAGCAATAATGGTTATCAGCTGAATACGGATTTTGAGTATGCTTTTAAGGGATTAGCCACTGCTTATCCGGTAATTGAGAGTACTTTTAGTAAAGAAATTTTTGCTAATGCCTCAATCAAGGATAAGGCGCATTTAGCTTCCCAATATTTTATAAATTATATAAAAGATAGTTTGCGCAAAAAATGATATTGTTGAGAGTGATAATTAGTAGATTAAAAAAGCGGGTCTAGGTTTAATAGATCCGCTTTAGTTAGAATTTAATTACTGACTAAAAAATTTTCAATAGCTAAAGCCATTTTCTTTACCGGTCCAGAACAGTCGGTTGTTTTTGCGCTAAAGACTACACAGTCTTGTTGATCAACCTCTTTTTTAATTAGGGAAAAGCCGAAACTTTTTTGTGTTGGTAAGTGTTGATTAACAATCTCAGTTACTCCTCGCCAGGTATTGACATTACTCAATGGTTTGGCTTTGGTAACAGGTACAGCAATGATCAGGTGATAACCTTTTGTTTGAGGTTGGCCCATATTGGTGCTCCGATTTTTTAGTGATAGAATGTTCTTTTGTGTAATATTATCATTTTAATTAATATTTGTCAACACCTATCAATTATTACCTTTTTCTATTACAATATTGTTGTATGTTTACCCCAACAGACGAAATAAAAAATAGAGTGGATATTGCGGATTTAATTCAAGAATATTTGAAGTTAACTCCAGCTGGCATGAACAATTTTAAAGCCAATTGTCCGTTTCATCACGAGAAAACCCCTTCCTTTATTGTATCTCGCGATAAACAAATTTGGCATTGTTTTGGTTGTGGTGAGGGTGGTGATATTTTTACTTGGTTGCAGAAAATTGAGGGTATTGATTTTCCTGAGGCTTTAAAGATATTAGCCAAGAAAGCTAATGTGCCAATTGATTGGCACGAACCACAATATGCCAGTGAAAAGAATAAACTGTTGGATATTTCTCGCTTAGCTGCTGATTATTGGCATGACATACTTTTACACGCAACAGAGGCGCAAACAGTTCGTGATTATTTGCAGCAACGCATTGTTGATACTAAGACAGTGACCGAGTGGCAGCTGGGTTGGTCACGTGATTCCTGGGATGATCTGCTGAACTATTTGAAAAAAAATGGTTTTAGTGAAAATGAAATATTTGCCGCGGGTTTGATTGTCAAAAATGATCAGGGTAAATATTATGATCGTTTTCGTAATCGTTTGATTTTTCCGATTTACAATCATCACGGTCAGGTAATTGGTTTCACCGGTCGGACCATGAGTAATGAAGAGGCTAAGTATATTAATACACCGCAGACACTCATTTATAATAAGAGCCAAGTATTGTACGGACTGGATAAAGCCAAAACCGCTATTCGTAAAGCTGATTACGTGATTATCGTTGAAGGTAATATGGACGTTATTACTTGTGCTAATGCTGGTACCAAAAACGTAATCGGTGTTTCCGGCACGGCATTGACCACGGAGCAGATTAATTTAATTCAAAGATTCTCTAATAATGTCATGATGTCTTTTGATGCTGATGTGGCGGGTGAGCGAGCAGCCTTGCGTGGTTTGGATTTAGCTTGGCAAAGGGGATTAAATGTGAAAATTATTCGATTACTCGCCGGCAAAGACCCAGATGAATGTATAAAATTAAATAGAGATTTGTGGTTAGAATCAATACGTCAGGCGGTTAATATCATGGACTATTATTTTAGTATTATTTTGAAAGATAAGGATCTTAGTCGCTCTGATCATAAGAAAAATATTGCCGCTGACTTATTACCGCTAATAGCCAAGTTACCAGATCAAATAGAGCGATCGCATTATTTACAAAAGTTAGCAAATTTATTAAATGTTAGTGAGAAAATTTTAACTGATAAATTAAAATTGCCAACTACTAAAGACAGTTTAGCTAGTAAAACAGAGAAAGAGCAGGAAATTAATTTGGATAGCTCTTTGGATATTATCAAACACAAAATTGCTGAGGGGATCATCGCCATTTTATTGCTTTATCCCGATAAGATTCGTTTAGTTATCACTGAACTTTTACCCGAGGAATTACCAGAATTGGAACTAGCTGATATTTACAAAACGATAGTTATGTATTATAATAGTATTGATTCAAGCCAAATAAATAATAATTTACTAGGCCGTAGCAATTTGCATGATTTTTTGGAAAAACAACGGCCAGATTGGCTAAATAGAATAACAACTTTAGAGCTCCTAGCAACTAAGGAATTTTCTGATTTGCAACCAGCAGAAATTGATTATGAATTAGAACAAAGAATTCAGCGGTTGAAAAAAGAGATCCGTCTAATCAAAGTTGCAAATTTAACCAGTGTGTTAAAACAAGCCGAGGCGAGTGGTGATCAGGAGCTTATCGATCAATTATTGACACAGATTCATCAGTGTCACCAGGAATTAAAAAATTTATCTTAATTTAAATCAGCATGAAAAAGAAGAAAAAATTTATTAAGCCCGCTGTTATCAAAAAGAAGAAAAAAGTCACTCCAAAAGTTGTTAAATCAACAGTGAAAAAAAATAAGAAAGTTAAAATAATAAAGAAGAAAAAAGTTGTTAAAAATAAGGTAGTTACGAAATCCAAGAAACAGAATAAGCACAAGGCAGATCTTAGTAAGAAAGAAAAAATAGTTAGACCAATAGCGGTTCAGCCGACGTTGGAAAAGATTGATCGTTTGCTCAACAAAGGACGGTTGCGTGGCTTTCTGACCGAGGATGAGGTGGTATATACTTTTCAAGAGATCGAAGACTATATTGAAGATTATGAAATTTTTTTAGATCGCTTAGATGATTCCGGTATTCTTATTATCATACCCGATGGTGGAATTTTGGATGCGGAAATGAATAAAGATAAGGTTAAGCTAGCAGATTTGATTGATTTATCGGCAGATTCCATCCAAATGTATTTACGTGAAATTGGTCGCGTGTCGTTACTAAAGAACTATGAAGAAGTTTCTCTGGCTAAGCGTAAAGAGAAAAACGATATGGAAGCCAGATCTAAATTAATAACAGCCAACTTACGGTTGGTGGTTTCCATTGCCAAGAAATTTGTGGGGCGTAATTTATCTTTATTAGATTTAATTCAGGAAGGCAATATTGGTTTATTTAAAGCGGTAGAAAAATTTGATTATCGTAAGGGATATAAATTTTCTACTTATGCTACTTGGTGGATTAGACAAGCAATCACCCGCGCTTTAGCTGATCAGTCGCGGACGATTCGTATTCCCGTGCACATGGTAGAGACCATTAATCGTTTTCAACAAATCGAGCGTCAGTTGATTCAGGATTTGGGTCGCGAGCCATTGCCCGAAGAAATAGCTGCGGAAATGGGAGAGGAGATTGATAAAGTTAGACAGATAATCAAAATTTCGCAAGAGACCGTTTCTTTAGAGACGTCTGTTGGTGAAGATGATGAG
>Ga0065182_1000583_pt1 | contig 15700 bp, 10 predicted proteins | sample CryGey02umfilter_2_FD_59208 | JGI IMG/M metagenome (GOLD analysis project Ga0065182, IMG submission 59208) | Groundwater microbial communities from aquifer in Utah, USA - Crystal Geyser 4/10/14 0.2 um filter (version 2) (version 2) | ecosystem: Environmental > Aquatic > Deep subsurface >...
CTTGAGCGGTTAGGGTAGCTAGCTTGCGCGAGGCTTCACCTTCACCGATGTTTATTTCTGATTCGCGCTTAGCTAACGCGTCGATTTTTAGAGCTTGCGCTGCGCCTTCGGCTTCAATCGTTCTCTTGGCTTTCTCACCTTCGGCAACAATTGATACTCGTTGTTTTTCAGCTTCGGCTTCTTTAATAACAGTTGCACCCAGCTGCTTTTCCATACGAATCGCCTCTTTCTCCTGAACATGTATCTGTGCTTCTTTTTCTGCAGCATCACGTTCAGCTTGTTTAACGCGGAGTGTTTTTTCCTGCTCAGCGCTAGCGATACCAAAAGCATTTTCTGCCTTTGCTCTTTCAGTATCGGATTGGACTTTGTATTGAGCTTTTTTGATCTCTTTATTGGCGTCAGCTTCCGCTATCATAGCAGCGTTTTGCGACTGAACAATAGAAGCTTCCTTCTGGGCATCACTTACTTTAATCTGCTGATCACGAGTAGCTTCCGCTACTTTGATCTCAGCGTCTCTCTTAGCTTCGGCAACCGCCTGTTTACCCAGGGCATCGATGTAACCCTCGTCGTCCTTAACATCTTGAACAACCAAAGTAAGAATCTGAATACCCAACCGTTTTAATTCTTCCGATGATTCCGCTACCGTTTTTTTGTTGAATTCATCACGTTTACGCAATAATTCATCAATAGAAGAATTACCGACAATAGAACGGAGATGTCCCATCATGATATTTTTAACAACAGCTGCGACTTCTGCTGCTGATTTATTGAGAAAATTGGAAGCAGCATTGATCAGATCTTCTTCGGCAGTAGAGATTTTACAGGTGGCAACGCCACGAATAGTCATCTTAACGTTATCCTTGTTGGGGATAGCGTTCTCTTCAATATTTATCTGAAATACCGAAGTAGGAAATTCTTTGTAGCTTTCTACGAAGGGAATCAGTACTTTCCCACCGGATAATAATACTTTGAAACCGCGATGCTGTATTTGACCATCAGCACCCTTATATGGATAGCTACGACCATAGAAAATACCAGCAAAATCTGGTGGAATTTTCTTGTACCTTGAAGCTATGACACGGAGTGTGGCTAAAAAAGCCACAACAATTAAAAGTATTAAAACCGGAACAATCCAATTAGCAAGAGCACCTGATATAGCGTTCATAAACAGATCCTTTTTTTGATGAGTGAAATATTATTTATTGAACAAAAACTGACGAACCAGAGGTTGATACTATTTTAACCTCAGAGCCTTTGGCAATTGGCTTATTATTAATGGACCTGGCAATATAATTCATATAACCATTGTCCATATCTACACCGACTTCACCGGGTGCATTAGTATCTATTCCAATTGTAACTATAGCCGTACGGCCAATAGCTGTTGATGTTTTAATATTACTGGAAGCTTGTTGCTTATAAATTAATACTAGCAAGCCCCACATAATCAAACCAACAAGAATTCCGGAACCAACACCCCCAAGAGCGCATACTGGATAGCTATAATCATAAAATCTGAAAGTGCCGCCGGCACCGCCAAAAACCATGATAAAAGTAGCAATAACTTTACCGGAAAAAATCGATACCGTTGCTTCGTTACCGGAATGATCATCACCATCGTGATCGTGATCTTGATCAAATGAATGATCATCACCATCGTGATCGTGTCCAAAAATAAATGCGGCCATTAGGTAAAGAAAGCCTGCCAGCCCTAAAGAAAAAAAGATGTACATTTGAGCTCCTATGATTTGTTATTGTAAGTTGTCAATTAACGTTAGTGTATATAATACACAACGTAGTAGCTTAGCAAGAAAACTTAAATTTGTCAAATATTTTCAAATAAATTAATAAAAAACAGCCCTTTTAGCTGCTTTTCTAATAGTATCAACAAATAAACTCTACTTTTTTCGAAAAACTCTGCTGATATGCCAAGCAATACCAATAATAATCAAAACTATTATCCCGACGTTGAATTTATCCCACCAGGGCCCGAGTTGATTCCAATTATTTCCCAAAACCACTCCTAAAAAAACCAAAATATAGCACCAAATTAATGAGCCAATAAATCCAGAGATAGTAAACTTCCAAAAATGACCACGGGAAATACCCACAACAATAGATATATAAGTACGCACAACTGGTAACATCCGTGAGACAAAATAAATTGCATTACCGTGTTTTTCTAATAAATGATCTACCAACTCAATATCACGATTAGATATTAATAGCCACTTACCATGCTTCATGAGAAATGGTCGACCTAATATATAGCCAAGATAATAAGAAATGATACCGCCAATAACACAGCCAAAGGCACCAACTATCGCGGCTAGATGATAGTTCATTTGCCCGTGACTAGCTAAGAAACCAGCATAGGGCAATATTACTTCCGATGGAATGGGAATATTAGCGGACTCTAAAGTCATCAAAAACAACACGCCGAAATAATGCCAACTATTAATAATATCGGTAACAATGCTTGTAACAAAATGAATGATTTCCGTCATAACTACTTACTATTGTAATACATATTCCATATTTAATAAAACTCGCTCGTTTTATCAGCTCGTGCTACCCATGTTGTTTTCAACTGAAGATGGGTTTGCATAAGTTCACTTACATATTGGAATCATTAAGAGATCCAAATGTATGCAAATAGGGATTAAGTATTATAATTGCTCTGGATTTGGTAGATTATATGAATATGCTCATAAGCAAATTCATATGATTACTAAAGAAGCTAAACAACGACTTAAAATTATCCTTTTCTGGCAGAACTGTGGTCTTAGGGCAACTATATCTGCCTTTGGGGCCAAACAGTCCATTCTCTACAAATGGCGTAAAGTATATAGAGATTCTGGTTGTCAGTTAGCAAGCCTTAATCCTGGCAGTCAGGTCAGAAAAACAACCAACAAACGAGAAGTTAACCTAGATATTCTCGGCGAGATGAAACGATTAAGATTAGCAGTATGTCCTAATATGGGTAAGGCTAAGATCAAGAAGTTTCTCGACCCATTCTGTTGTTTAAATAACCTACCCATCTATTCAGAGTCCAAGATAGGTAGAATAATTAAGGAAAAGAAGATTTATCATCATCGACAGAGGGTCTATCATAATGGAACAATTAAAATCATTAAGAAACAAAAGAAACTAAGAAAACCAAAGGAATTAGTGGTTAATAGCCCAGGTGATTTAATAGAGATAGATACTGTTGTTAGGTTTGTCTCTGGTCTAAAAAGATATATTATTACAGCAGTGGATACCTTTGGTCGCCCAGCCTTTGCCTATACTTACAATCGAGCAGGTGGTGCCAACGCTCGAGACTTCTTCAAAAAGCTAGAAGAAGTGATGCCCTTTAAGATTAAATCAGTGCAAACAGACAATGGTAGTGAGTTCCATCTTTATTTTAGAAAGTATTTGCAGGAACGAAATATTACTCATTACTATAACTATCCTGACCGATCATATCGTAACGGACACATAGAAAGGTTTAACCGAACAATTCAAGAAGAGTTTGTTGATCAGAGTGAATTTCTACTGATCGACCTAAATGTATTTAACTCAAGATTAATAGACTATTTACTATGGTACAATACTAAAAGACCACATTGGAGTCTTAATCTAGAATCACCTGTGGATTATTTAATTAAAAATAACTTTATTTCCAATATGTGCTGGACTAATACAGGTTTATCTTTTAACTACCTTAAGATATAATATAGTAGTTATTAATTATATCTCATGAACAAAAAGAACCAATTAAAAAAAATAGTAATCTTTATTCTACTGTCTTGTGCACTTAAATTCTTTTTTACCGATCAAATCATCGAGCAAGAGTACAATTCTTTGGTCAAGCTCGGGGCCATCATTATAGTATTTGTTATTGGTATTGGTTTTGTCTTCCAAAATACCACACATATTATTGAAGAGACGACTGATGTCTTAAAAGACCGAACAAAGTTGGCTGGGGGCTTTCTCCAAGCCTTTGGCACTGCCTTTCCTGATATGGTACTGGGTATTGTCGCGGCTTTCCTAAGTTTACAGCTTCGTGATCATGATTATTTACGCGCCATTAACCTGGCTATTATCGCTGCCTCCACTACTTTTGGCTCTAATATTTATAATATAATTCATGCCACTTGGTGTGTTTATCGTCAAAATGTTGCCGATAAAAAAATCAGATCATTGCTATGTTTCCCGGCTTGCCGTTTGGTGGCAATTTAACACCCGTCAAGAAACATTCTGTGAAACCAAGCCCCCGAGAACTTGGTCGGGCCATTGATATTTTGACGGTCCTTACTGTTCTGACAGCAGCTGTGGCCCTGAGCATGGTACTTTTTGGTAGTGTTAGTAATAGACCAGAGATGATCCAGGGCGACCTGTATCAATTGATTAGACCGATTGGTATTATTCTCTTTATCTTATGTATCGCCATCCTCTATATTTATCGTCGCGGCGAAAAAGCCGAATCACCAGTAAAAGAAATAGCCGAAGAAGAAAGATATTACGCCACCCGATCTAACTTTCGCATCTGGCTGGACCTGGGTTTGGCTGGTATAGCTATTCTCTTTACTGCTGAAAGTATGGTTACCTCAATGGAAGTATTTTCTGAAATTACTGGCCTTCCTTTTGTCTTAACTGGTATCGCCGCCGGTCTCATTGGCTGTTTTGGCGAAATGATGGTAGTGCACAATTTCACGGTTCATCCCAAGGGAAGAATTGGTGATGCTATCATGGGTGTGGCCATGGATAATATTGTCACCACGTTAGGCGCTGCTATCGTCGCTATTATGGGTGGTATATTTTTGGGAGGTAACTCTTTAATTTTAATCTTTATTATTATTTTGGCAGCTAATACTATTTTGATTCAGCAAATATCTAAGTTCAAAAACAACTTACTAGCTACCAAGGTAGCTAGTAAAAAAATTGCTGCTTAGTTTCTATTTATTCTCCTACTATTTAAAAACTCCTGAACCAGGAGTTTTTTTATTATTCCGATAATTTATTTACTAACATCGTCGCCCACTGTGCTGCTCTTTTCTTCTCTGCTATCAAATCATGCTTTTGGGGTTCCAAAAAATCAATTTTACCAACAATGATATTGTCTTTCAGCTGCTCCTTCATTTTATCTAGGGTATTTCTTTTGCCACCGCCATGACAACAAAATACTGCCACCTTCTTATTTTGTAATTTAACAAGCGAAAAAAATGTACTGAGCGGTGGGGCGAAAGTATAGGCCCAAACAGGTGTGCCAATAATAATAAAATCATAATCGCGGGGATCTATCAGCCAGTCTCGAAGCTCTGGCTTCACTCCCATCACCACTTGTCTACCACCCCAAAAATATTTCATCAAACCAGTAGCCTTTATTTCCTCCTGAGGTTTCAAAACTAAAATATCAGCGCCAATAGCATCGGCCATCGCCTCAGCCATTGCTTGAACATTGCCGGACAAAGAATAATAAACAATTAATTTTTTCATGATGTTATTATAGCAACAGTGAGGGTAAAAGTTAAGATTATTATTCTTTACTGCGTCTTTTATCTAATTAGTATATAATATCAATTAGTTTTAATAGCAATAAATCCATGTCTTTAATCAATGAAATAATTAATTTACCAGCTCCCCTCTTAAGTCATTGGGGGTACTTAGTTATTCTCTTTGCCGCTCTACTGGAAACAGCACCACTCTTTGGCCTGCTGATACCCGGACAGTTAATAGTCATTCTGGGTGGATTATTAGTGAAATTAAAAATTTTAGAAATTGGTGATGTGATCTTTATTTCCGCATTCGGCGCTATTGCGGGCGACTATTTTGGCTATCTAATAGGCAAAAAATATGGTTACGCCTTTATTACTAAATTTGGTAAATATTTTTTCCTCAAAGAAGAGCGGTTTAAAAAAATTCAGCCCTTAGTTAATCAAAATCTTGGTCAAGCTTTAATTATTGGCCGTTTCAATTCTCTGACTAGAGCTTTTGCTCCTTTTGTGGCCGGTGCTAGTAAAATACCCTTAATTAAATTTCTAATCTACAATATCGTTGGTGGACTTAGTTGGTCAATCGTTTTCGTAATGATCGGCTATCTATTTGGTGCAAGTTATGAAGTCCTGGCACCGCATCTTGGTCGCTATATATTTTTGGCCACACTTATCAGTGCTGTATTGATCTATCTTTATAAATATATCAACCGTAAAAAAAGTATTTTTTATCGCTATCACCTATACGCCCTACTGACTAGCATTGGTTCTCTTTATCTTTTTGCAAAATTGATCGAGGATGTCATTGATCAAGAATTAGTTACTCATTGGGACGTTTGGATTAATCAAAACGTTATTCATCTTTGGCAACCGACATTAAATAAAATAATGATTTTCATTACTAACATTAGTAGTCCCACCGTTATGATCATTCTCGCCGCAGGCTTACTGCTATCCCTACTGTATAGAAAAAGGATTTACTACTCGTTACTTTTACTCTTTGGTATGGCTGGTGGTCTAGTACTAGAAATACTCACCAAGCTTATCGTTCAAAGGGCTAGACCGATTAATGGTTTATTGACAATTTCTTCCTACAGCTTTCCTAGTGGCCACGCTACCATGGCTCTGCTTTTCTTTTCTTTGGTAATTTATATTTTTCATAACGATTTTAACAATAAAATAATAAAAAACTTATTCATTGGTGTTAATGTTTTGTTAATCTTACTAATTGGTTTTAGTAGAATTTATCTTAATGTCCACTGGCTTAGTGATGTTTTGGCGGGATTAGCTCTGGGGCTCTTTTGGCTGACTGTTTTAATATTAATATTCCGAGTCCTGATGTCACTAGCCAACACAACGCTGGAAACAATAAAGCATCTCCTTAAAAAAGCTAACCATTTGCCATCCTGATAATTCATCTATATAATACTCTTACACGTTAATGAGCTGGGAGTCATGTCGCCCAGCCAGTGTCTGGAAGAAGGTTCGTCTGACGGACTGTGTAAAGCCAGCGGTTGGCACCGTTATAGCTGAAAATTAAGCGCCTATCCATGTCTTTGGCTAGGAATTAAGGTGGTACCGCCTCACTTGAGGTCCTTATAAATAAGGACTTTTTTTATTTAGACAACTTAATTAAATACCAATTATAAGTTATCATTATAATACTATGGAAATGCCAAAAAATTATTCAGCTGGTGACTACGAACAATCGATCTATCAACAATGGGAAGAGTCCGGTTTTTTCAATCCCGATAATCTAACTTGGGCCAAGAAACCCTTCTCGATTGTCTTGCCGCCGCCAAATGCTACCGGCATACTACACCTGGGACACGCTTCGATGTTAGCCTACCAAGATGTACTAATTCGTTATCATCGCTTACTGGGCGAGAAAACATTGTGGCTACCAGGAACTGATCACGCCGCTATTGCCACCCAAAATGTGGTAGAGAAAAAAATTGCTCAGGAAGAAAATCTAACCAAGGAACAGCTGAGACGTAACGCTTTCTTAGCACGAGTTCGTAACTACGTAGCCAATTCGCAAAACACTATTCATAAACAGTTGCGAGCCATGGGATCTTCTTTAGATTGGAGTCGTGAACGCTATACGCTAGACGATGGTTTATCGCGGGTGGTAACTACTGCCTTTAAAAAAATGTACGACGATGGTTTAATCTGTCGTGGTTATCGTATTGTGAATTGGTGCCCGCGCTGCCAATCAACACTTGCTGACGATGAAGTGGAGTATAAGATACAAAAAACACACTTATATTACTTACAATACGGCCCGGTGGTAATAGCTACAACTCGTCCAGAAACCAAAATCGGTGATACGGGACTGGCGGTTAATCCGCACGATCAGCGGTACCAGCACCTAATCGGCCAAACATTAAAATTTTCTCTTGGTGATATAGAGCTATCAGTCAAATGCTTTGCCGATGAATCGGTTGATCCGGAATTTGGTACCGGTGCTATAGGTGTCACGCCAGCACATAGTACTATTGACTATGACTGGGCTCAGAAATACGATTTAGCGATTGTTAAAATTATTGACGAGCGCGGTAATATGACTAAAGAAGCTGGGGCGTATGCTGATCTATTAGTTACTGAGGCTCGCAAAAAATTCCTTCTAGCAATTGAACAAGCCGGACAGTTAATAAAAATTGAAAATTATGAAAATAATTTGTCTGTTTGTTATCGTTGTGGCACCGCGATTGAGCCACTGCCTTCCGAACAATGGTTTGTGGATGTCAATAAAAAAATACCAAAACTCAAAAAATCTTTAAAAGAACTATCGTTAGCAGTGGTGGAGAAAGGGTTGGCTGATGACCCTAATAAAAAAATTGTGATTATACCGGAAAATTTTACCAAAGTTTATCTGCATTGGATGACAAACCTACACGACTGGTGTATTTCTCGTCAAATCTGGTGGGGTCACCGTATCCCCATTTGGTATTGTTTACAATGTGGCAAAATTTCTGCAGATAATGAGCCTCGGAGCAAGTGGTTTCTTGTTCGTCATGGCGAAACCGATATGAACAAAGAGAATAGACTGTATTACCAAGATAACGATATTGATATGCCTTTAAATGAACAAGGAATAATGCAAGCGGAGGAATGTGCACAAGAACTAAAAAAACAAAAAATTGACCTTATTATTACCTCTCATTACTTACGCGCTCAACAAACAGCACAAGTTATTGCCCGGGTAACAGGAGCAAAAATTATTCTTGAGGAAAACTTTCGTGAACGTAATACTGGCAATGCTCAGGGCATGACTTCTGCGGAAGTAAAAACAAAATTTCCCAACTTCTATGAATATGCTGATAAATCAGCCAATCAGGAAAATTATCAAGAAATGGAAGAAAGAATGTGGGAATCTTTTTCTCAACATTATGCCCAACACAAAGATAAAAACGTGGTTATTGTCGGTCATGGCGGTGCCTTTCGTTCGCTGATACGAAAAATAAAAAACATTGACCCTGTAGATATCAGAACAAAAATTAACCTGCTATCCAATTCTCAACCTTTTCAGTTAGACATTCTTCAGCCGTGTTCTGGGTGTCATAGTCATTTTTTTGAACAAGATCCAGATACGCTAGATACTTGGTTTTCCTCAGCTCTTTGGAGTTTTTCTACTTTAATGAACGGTGAATATCATGGTAGTTGGCAAGAGTGGCTAAAAAATAGTCCTGATTTGCAAAAATATCATCCTCTTAATGTTATGGAAACAGGCTATGATATTTTATTCTTTTGGGTAGCCCGTATGATTCTGATGACTACTTATCTGATTAATGACATACCATTTCAAACAGTTTATTTACATGGATTAATTCGCGACAAACAAGGTCGGAAGATGAGTAAGTCGTTGGGTAACGGCGTAGATCCTATTGTCATGATTGAAAAATATGGCGCTGACGCCTTACGTTTAGCTATATTAGTAGGCGCTACGCCAGGCAATGACACTAGGCTTTACGATGAAAAAATTGAAGGCTATCGTAATTTTATCAATAAGCTATGGAATATTTCCCGCTACATTTTTAACAATACAAAATCAATAAATATTATTAAGCAACAACCAAAACCAAAAACTGCGGCCGATCATTGGATTATTAATGAATTAAATTTGTTAATCACCGCAGTTAGCGACGATCTTAATAGTTATCGCTTTTCTTTAGCTATTGAAAAGCTCTACGAATTTACCTGGTCAAAATTTGCTGATTGGTATTTAGAAATTAGTAAAATAGAAAAAAACAAAGAAGATATCTTGCTTTATATTTTACAAACTCTGCTAAAATTATGGCATCCATTCGCGCCTTTTGTTACTGAAGTATTGTGGCAAAAAATGAGTTCCGAATTAATTATGGTTGAAAAATGGCCAGTTGTTTCGGCACTAACAAAAATTGATCAGAGCTTTCAACAACTACAAGAAATAATCAATAAAATTCGATCAGCTAAAGCAGAAAATAAAATTGACCAAGTCAAAATTATTGACCTATACTTAGCAGAGCAATTAGACACTACTTCTTTGCAAATTATCAGCCAATTAGGCAGAGTTAATATTGTGCAACAGGCACTAGATAATTGGTTAACACTACCACTAAGTAATAATCTAATCAAAATTGCCATTGATCGTGATGAGGCTGAACAAATCCACCGATCTAACATCAATCAACTACAAAACAACATTAGTTCGCAACGGGCAAAGCTAGCGAATGAACAATTTATTAATAACGCACCATTGGAAATCATCGAGGAAGAAAGAAAAAAATTGACTGAAGCAGAAAAAAAACTAGCTCAGATTTCTTAATAATCTCCTGTACAATTAAAAACCCCGTACCATATGGTGCGGGGTTAACCAAAATTATTTCTTGTTCTTTTTTGGTTTCTTAACGTTCTTCTTTTGAGCGTTATTGCCTTTGGCCATAAAATTTTATGATTACTTGAATTAACTTCTTAAGTATAGCAAAGTTTTTAAAAAAAAGAAAAAAGGAAAACTAACTTATTATTAATATGCTAAATGATTACTTATTCAGCCAGCAATCTTTTTTTATTCTTTTGACAACTTTCTATTTCTGTAATTACCGGATGATTAGCAACCACCCTTTCAATATTATAGGTACCTAGTTGCCGACCATTAATATAAGCGGAGGCGGCAACTTCCGCCAAAATACCAGAATTAATCCATTCCATAAACCACTGATGAACATAACTGATTGGTTCTTGATCAATGCCTCGTGATTTAGCTAATAACCAACGACGATTATATTTTTCCTGCGATCCAATGCACTGTGCCATAATTATCGGGAGACCAAGTGCGGAATAAAAGCTCAGTTCACTGGGCTTACTCCACAGCGCGTCGGTATCTCTTAAAGACTTGGTAAATAGTTCAAAATATTTTGTCTTCTCTGGTGCATAAATTATTCTAATGCCATTATCTATTAAATTTTCCATCTTTAATTCACGAATAATACGATTAAAATACTGAAAAACATCTTTTCTGCTACCAGCTATTAAATTAATAATTAGTCTTTTTTCATAAAGCTCAGCTTTTAGGCTGGTTAAAATTTTATACGCCATATACTTTTGCGCTCCAGCACCCCCCACCGCAAAAGCAATCGTCAGTGGCCGATGGCTGATTACTCGCTGACCGCAATGTCGTAAAAATTGATAAACTCGACTCTTGTCTCTAGCTTGATATTTTTTCTGCGGATCTAGGTTGGCAATACGAATACTGAGATCATGTTTTACGAGATCCATTTTTTCACCACCAATGATCTCTTTGGGTAAAGGAAAACCGGTTAGATAAATATTTTCTTTTTTCACACCATAAAGCAAAAGGCGTTCTTGCACACGATGACAGGGCACTAAATATTTGATTCTGCTTTTACCCGGCTGCAAAGCAGCCCAGGCACGACTAACGTCAGTATCACAAAGCACTAAATATATTTCGTTATTAAAACCATTTTCCTCGGCAATATAAGCAACGGTGAAAAAGGTAGTAACTAAAGGCAACTGCTGTTTATTCAAATACTCAACTAAATGTTTACCCCAACCCAGAGCAATAGAACGATACACTGTTTTTAATTGTAGGGTTGGTTTTGATAAATCACGACGAGGATAAAAATTTGGTATTTTTTGAAAATAATCAAAAGCGGCAAATAAATATGTTCCGATCAGGGGAATATTATTCAAACGGGAAACATATTCATAAAACTTGCTGGAACCATTCCATAATTGCAAATCAGCCGCTGGTATACCGGGATAATTGTTGGCCAAAATAATCTGACCATCAGGACTTAAATGTCGTAAGGGATAAGCGGCTCGCAAATGACCATAGCCCATGTCTACCGCTACCACTGAAGCTCGTTTCCACATAAATTATTTTCATCATTATTATATCTGATATTTGCTAAATAATGAAATTATTGAATACTGAGTTAAGATCATCTCTGGCTTTATTTGACAAAAAAATCATTCCTGCTAATATTAACTTAATTATTCTTTAATAATCCAATGAGGAAAGCATGGAAATGGAAATAACAATGCGAGCCGTTCTCTCGACGCGTTACTTTGAGGCTAAGCAGGAATTTAATATCACGCGATTAATCGAGGGCGTTTTCGATCAACTGGCTCAAAATCTGGTTTATCGTGGCCAAGATCTGACTTCTGTCACTCAGCTATACTATCGTATCGACTCGGAACCCAGCGATTGCTATGAAAGTGGTTATAATATTCTCGCAGTTTTTGATTATGGACTGGTGATTAATCTCCATAATAACTTATTCTGGCTAACTATTTGCTGTGCTGATTGTAACTATGTCCGTTGTACCACTGAGGAAAAGATATCTTATGGACTATCCTTAGTCGTTTTACCGTTAAATATTCGAGCGAGCAATATTAATCAGAAAAAGTCCGCGACAAATTAAGTCAGCTTTTTACGGTCTTGGAAAATTCCCGGAAAATTCCCCGACAATATGCACCGATCGTCATCACAGAAAAGAGTCTGGAAGATTTCTTAATCAACCACCAACAGACTATTCTTCAAGGTCACGGTATGCACTATTGGCTCTGCTCACCAGAAAAATTAGTAACACGCATTACTAATTACTGTTTACAAAAAATGCGTAAAAAACTCTAACAAGACAAAACTGCCAGCAACGCGCTGACAGTTTTTTTTATATTCTAATAATGTCTAAAGGGCAATTATTTTAACGGTGTAAAAAAACCTTGATCCACAAAATGAAATTGATCAAGTACCGTATTCGTCGCTGGTAGAATGCCAGCAATAATTACTCTCTGACCAAAAAAATTATCAATCGTATCGCCTGGCTTGCTAATTAATTTGGCATCAATCATCATCTGCGCTTCCAACGATCCGATATAAACAGGCCAATACGAATTACCACCCAACTGAACCTGACTAAAACTGGCAATGGATGATTTTAATTGATCTGGTATATTAGTATTTGTTAATAAGTAAAAATTCTTAATAATTTCTTTTTCAGCAATTGATCTATTTAATGCCGTAGTGGTCAACTTGTTCCAGGTATTACTATTAACCAGATGATAATTATCAATAGCCGTGCCTGTTGTTTCCATAATACCAACTACTTTAACCCTGGCTAATCCAAAAAAATTATCTAAAGAATCGCCAGCGCCTTGAATTAGTTTTTCTTTTTTCATCATCGCAGCTTCGCTAGCGCCAATGATCATTTCATCATCACCCAATGTCAGTGTACCTTCCGCTACTTTAAGCGAGTCAGGTAATTTCTCAACAGCCAGAAATAGCTTCGGATTGCCCTCGGCAAAGTTCATTTTTGCTTGTCCCTTAGCAATTAAATTATTCAACGACGATGCTGTTTCCCAAGAAACTGCGAGCGCCATACCTTTATTCTCCATGCCAGAACTAAACCGAGCAAATTCCAAGAATATACCCGTAAAAAGCAAAACCATAACCAATGGCGCGATCAGTGATACGTAGTTACGTTTACCCGGACGGAATAACTTCAACAACAGAGAATTAGATACCACTGAGATAGATGATAGGGCCATGGTAAGTCCAGCAAGTTCTGGTTTGAGAATTAATCCAAAAGCTACAAACACTCGAGCTGCTACTGGTATGCCAATAACATTATAAAACAAAGCAAAGAACATATTTTGTTTTATCTTGCTCATGGTTTCCCGAGACAACTCAAACGCCGTCACTACGTCATTAAGATCGTCTTTCATGATCACTACACCGCCAGTTTCCATCGCTACATCAGTACCAGATCCCATAGCAATACCCAAATCGGCTTGCGCTAAAGCCGGCGCATCATTAATGCCATCGCCAACCATAGCAACTTTTTTACCAGTTGCTTGTATCTTCTTTACTTCCTTAGCCTTATCTTCTGGTAAAACCTCCGCCAAGACATTAGTAATACCCACCTGAGTAGCAATCGCCTGCGCAGTTCTTTCGTTGTCGCCGGTGATCATATAAACTTCAATTCCTAATTTTTGTAACTTAGCCACAGCTTCCCGCGAGGTATTTTTAACTGTATCGGCAACAGCTACCGCACCAATAATACTTTCACGACTAGCGATAATCATTGCTGTTTTTCCTTGCTCTTCTAGTCTCTCTAATTTACGATTGATTTTATCCAACGATAATCCCAAAACGCTAACCATCAAACGCCGATTACCAATATAGTATTTAACCCCCCTGATATCACCTTCTACGCCATGTCCGGGAATAGCTTTAAAATTTTCTACTTCCTCTAGATCAATATTTTCTTCCTTGGCATAAGCACAAATAGCCTCAGCTAATGGATGCTCGGATAATTTTTCTAAACTAGCAGCGACGCTGACAATTTCATCTTGATCTGATTGACCAAAATTAAGTACCTCGGTTACCTCTGGTTTGCCTTTGGTGAGCGTACCGGTTTTATCAAAGACAACAGCCTTTATCTTACACGCTGCCTCTAGTGGCTCACCACCCTTAATCAAAATACCATATTCCGCTCCCTTGCCAGTGCCCACCATTAAGGATGTTGGCGTCGCCAAACCAAGAGCACAAGGACAAGCAATCACGATAACAGCCGTGAAGGCCATTAAGGCAAAAGCTAAACTAGCGCCAAGAAAAAAGTACCAAACAATAAAAGTAACAATAGCAACTACGATAACGGTTGGTACAAACCAAGCTGAAATCTTATCAGCGAAGCCTTGAATTGGCGCTTTGGATCCCTGGGCCTCTTCAATTAGACGAATGATTTGTGCTAATGATGTCTCGCTACCTACACGCGTTGCTGTAAATTCAAAACTACCAACCTTATTAACGGTACCAGCAGCAACCATGTCACCAATATTTTTTTCTACTGGCAATGACTCACCAGTCAACATTGATTCGTCTACTGCTGATGAGCCCTTAACTATTTTACCATCCACTGGAATTTTTTCTCCTGGCCGAACAACTACAATATCACCATGAACAACCTCATCAATAAGGATATCTGAAACAATACCATTTCGTATCACGCGCGCGGTCTTTGCCTGTAAGCCCATTAATTTTTTTATGGCTTCAGAAGTTCTACCTTTAGTGCGAATCTCTAGCCACTTACCCAAAACAACGAAGGTGATCAAGAAAGCCGCCGTCTCAAAATAAAGTTCGGGAATTTTACCGCCCAATCCAATCAATGATCCGGTCTGCACAACATACAAAATATAATTAACGGTACTGTAAAAAAATGCCGTGGAAGTACCAATGGCAATCAAGGAATCCATATTAAACGTTCTCATCTTCAGTGCTGACCACAGACCGCGATAAAATCCAGCGCCAATAATAAACTGCACGGGAATAGTAAATAAGAAGGAAATAATGCCAAAATAAGGCGCCAATAATGTAGCGCCTGGTAACCACTGAAAGAAATCTAGCAACATAAAATAAAGCATTGGTAAACTAAAAGCCAAACTCCACCAAAACTTCTTTTGATAACCACGTATTTCCGTTTCCCGTTTCCGACTATCATGCTCAGTATCTTTAACATCCACTAATTCCGCGCTATAACCAGCTTTTTTGATGGTTTGCACCAAGTCACTGACCTTGGTAGTTGCTTCATTGAAAACTACCAATGCTTTTTCGGCAGCAAAATTAACATTAGCTTGCTGGACGCTAGGCATTTTTTTTAAAGCTCGCTCTATTAATCCTGCGCAAGAGGAGCAATGCATACCAGAGATAGATAAATTAA
>Ga0065182_1000613_pt1 | contig 15197 bp, 13 predicted proteins | sample CryGey02umfilter_2_FD_59208 | JGI IMG/M metagenome (GOLD analysis project Ga0065182, IMG submission 59208) | Groundwater microbial communities from aquifer in Utah, USA - Crystal Geyser 4/10/14 0.2 um filter (version 2) (version 2) | ecosystem: Environmental > Aquatic > Deep subsurface >...
CCTATAACTGCAACCTTATTCATTGATTGTATTAATTTCTCCCCATATGGCTTTTGGCGCCAAACCCTGAAGTTTGGCGAGGATTATCATTCTTATCATCTTCGCATCTTTTTCCCTTTTCTTCAAAAATGCAACCAGCGGCTCCAATCCAAATGCAGTATAAATAGTGGACTCGTAGAGATTATTAAGCTGCAATTTGAAAGTTGCGATTTGAAAGTTTATAAATTCATTCAGTGGAGCATATTCATTATTTTCGTATTTCTCCAGGAGAAATTTTAGAGCTAATTTTCCCCCCGGTAACAAAGCTTCATTCAAAAAATCTCTGTTCCTGCGAAGGCGTTTAAAACGCCTGCAAATATTTAGATTGCAGATATCAACTTCAGTTTGAAAAAGCATATTCAGGAAAGAACAGGATGGAGCAGGATGTCTTTTTAACGTTCTGAAAATTAAATCAAACATTTTTTTATCAAGGATAATATCAACCATATCCAGACGTCCATAAAGCAAATTGGTGTCAATTTTTACTAGCTCTAGAATTTCTCTGATAGATTCCTGCAATAATTTAGGTAATTCTCTGAAATTCCTCTCTATTACCGATTCTTTTAATTTTTCGATAGGAACTAACCCGAGGTTAACCATTCCATCCAGAGATTCTGGAGATATTTTCAACAAAATTTTCAAATTATGAAAATCATATTTCAAGAAAAAAAGATTGGTCAACTCAGGGTCATTCGATAAAGACGAGAATAAATTGTTTGTACATCTTATTTCCTCAATTAGAAATTTCTCCAGGTCGGTCTGGGTATTCTCGGGGCTTAGTTCACCCTTTGGTAAAAGATGCCAGCCCGCGGTCTCCCGCCAGGCAGTTGATGCATCGCCAGCATCAACAATTCTTTGAATCTTTTCAAGATTAAGACTACGAGTCTCTAATGCCCTGATTCTCGCCACAGCATATGTATACCTTGTATCTTCTCTCAGTTCCATTTTTATTCGCCTTGCCACTCCTTAATTTTGCTAACATATTTTCGTGCCAATTCCTGTGCTTCTTCTATAGTCTGTGCCTCGGCATTCACATGGAATAATGCGCGGTCCTCATCAGGTATAATAATAACCCAGGGTGTACTATTTTTTTCTTCTTCATAAACCTTTATTCCTTCAATCAGTTCCCTGTTTTTATCTTTTGTATCATCAATTAAAAGACGCATAATTTTGCCTTTCGTTTCCCATGGACAGAATACATGTTCTCTGACCATACAAATTTTTGGAATCAAAGGGATAAGTTGATTCAGAGGAATACCGGTTCTGGCAATCAATTCGAGAATTTTACCAATGGAGAACATTGCATCAAAAGCAGACTGAAACAGCGGGAAGATATACCCCCCCTTAATTTCCCCTATAAAATCAACTTCCTTCAAGCTACCTACTGCCATCATTGAACAAGGATTAGTTTTGGTCCGCAAAACTAAAGCATTATATTCACCAGCCATCTTTTCAATTACATAAGAGGCAGTTACAGGTACAGCGATTCTGGGATTCGAATGACTCTTCAATACTAATAAAGAAATTAGAGCAAGTGATAAATCTCCGGGCAGGATACTACCATCTTCATCAACTAAGAAAATTTTCTCAGCACCGGTATCGAGCAGAAATCCAATATCTGCCTTCAATGTTACAACAATGTTGGATAACTGTTTAATAGAATTATTGAATTCTTCGAGGGTCTTGGCTCCCTTTTTATCGTTCGTATACGCATTCAGTGCTATAACTTCACAACCTAATTCCCCAACAATTGAAGGAAAAATATTTGCTGCACTTGAAAAACCATAATCCATAACTATTTTAAACTTCCTTTTCTTTATTGATTCTGTATCGAGTAATGACAGAAATCCTTCCCGATAGTATTCAACTATACGGGAGGGTACTTCTAAACTTCCCGTCTCCTCTATGTTCGCCCTTCTGAAATCCTCTCGGAAAAAAAGCCGTTCAATAGATTTTTCCTTACCTGAAGATATATCCATTCCTGAAGAATCAAGAAACTTTATATCCATCAGCAGAGGGTCATAAGGAGACATTCGGACATGTATTCCACCACAATATTCTCTTGAAGTCCGCAAAGTGTATCTGACCACTGGAAGAGGCATATCTCTTATATCGTCCACATTTATCCCGCTGGAGAGCAATCCTGCAATAAACGAGCGTTTAATCATTCTGGATGAACGATGGCTGTCACGACTTGTAATCACAGAAGAGCCTTTTTCCATTGTTGCACCGTATGCAGCGCCTAATTTAGCCGAAAATTCCGGTGTAACCTCGGTGTTTGATAGCCCTGTAACTCCATAGGCACCGAAGAGAGATTTGGACCACTTTTCTCCCCAGACAAGACTTGAAGAAACAATTGCCTCTTTCTCTACAACCTTATGAGGCCAAATTTTTACTGCCTGTCTGATGAGGCTGGCATCGCCGATGCGGCAGTCATCTCCGATGATAGCTCCTTCTTCCATAAAAACCTTATCCCCAATTTTACAGTTCTTTCCAACAACATTCTCTTTCAGATGCGCACCCTTACCAATCAATGTATTATTCCATATGATACATTTATTAACGATGGCGCCATCTTCAACAGTACAGTTATTCCCGATAACAGCATCAGAGATTTCTACATTTCCTTTGAGCTCGCAATTGTCCCCTATAACCACAGTTCCTTTCAGGATTGCTGCAGGGTCGATTATGGTTTCCTTGCCTGACCAGATATTTTTTTCGCCTCTTGCACTTCCACTTCCAGAGTGCCTACTTTTGGCAGAGTGCCTACTTTCGGCAGAGCCTACTTCGCCCAATTTTACACCGGGAAGGTCAATTTTTATATCCTTTCGTAAAGCTTCATAATGTGCGAGGCGATATTCCGGTATATTTCCTATGTCGCGCCAGTATCCGCTGGCTATATATCCAAAAAGCTGGAAACCTTTTTCCATCAGCAGAGGAAATAAATTTTTACTAAAATCAAATTCCTTACTCTTCGGGATGTATTCTAAAACTTCGGGCTGAATAACATATATCCCTGTGTTAATTGTATCACTGAAAACTTCGCCCCAGCTGGGCTTTTCTAAGAATCTATCTATCCTTCCATTTTTTTTTGTGAGCACAATCCCGAATTCAAGGGGATTCTTCACCCGTGTAAGGGTTATGGTAAGTGGAGATTTTTTCCCATTATGAAAATCAACAATTTTTGAAAGGTCAAAGTCAGTAATTATATCTCCGCTTATTACTAAAAATGGTTCTGTTAAAAACTTCTGGGCATTTTTTACACTCCCTGCGGTTCCAAGGTCCTCCTCTTCTTCTACATATGAAATTTTAACGCCCATATCCTTGCCGTCTTCAAAATAGTCCTTAATAATTTCCCCCTGGTAATGCAGAAGCATAATAATATCTTTAAAATTATATCTCCTCAATAATCTCACTATATGTTCCATTATTGGATTATTGAGCATTGGTACCAGAGGTTTTGGAATAGTGCAGGTAAGCGGACGAAGTCGAGTCCCGAAACCACCAGCCATAATCACTGCTTTCATGAAATACCTCCCGCATAACCACGGAGTCATAGAGAAAGTTGTAACTCAAAACTTTAGTTTTGATATAGAGAAAGTTGTAACTCAAAACTTTAGTTTTGATATCAGGACTAAAGTCCTGAGTTACATATCAAAACTAAAGTCCTGAGTTACAATATCGATGTCTCTGTGCCCCTGTGGTTTTTATCAATGTATTTGCCAGGTGAGCAAAATTCTGTAAACTTAAAGATTGTGCTCTCAAATCAGGCTCTATATGAGCATCTGCTAACAACTGTGTAATTTTTTCTTTATCAAGTCCCAACTGGCTCTTTAATAATGAATTTGTTAGAGTCTTGCGACGATGACTGAAAGAAGCTCTAACTACCTTAAAAAATAAGTTTTCATTTACTACTTGGACAGGTGGGTTTTTCCGTATGGTCAATCTCACAATAGCAGAATCTACCTTCGGTGAAGGAAAAAAAGCTTTCCGTGGCACAATAGAGATTAATTCCGGTTTAGAATAGTATTGCAGGATAACTGAAAGTACTCCAGAGTCTGCGGATTTGGGAGAAGCAACAATCCTTAATCCCACTTCCTTTTGAACCATAATAACTAACCTCGTAAAAGGTGGGAATTTCTGCTCTAAAAGATGCATAATTATTGGAGTGGTAATATAATAAGGAAGATTGGCGATTATCTTAACAGGGATATTTGCTGGAAAAAGGGATTTAAGATTCAACCTGAGCACATCCCCTTTTATTATTTCCACGCCGGGGTAATTCTTTAAATTTTCCCTTAATGTTTTGATTAAATTCTGGTCAAGCTCAATAGCAATGACTCTTTTTACTCTTTTAGCAATCTCCTTTGTTAAAATACCCGGTCCCGCTCCAATCTCCAGGACAAAATCATCTGGAGATAAATTTACAGCTTCAATTATCTTGTGTAACACTTCCTCATCAATAAGAAAATTCTGTCCCAAATATTTCCTTACTCTTATCCCCTGCTTATGTAAAAGCAACTTTGTAATTTGAAGTAAGGAGTTCATCGCTGCGGATTTTTTCAAGAAAATTTCACGGTGGACAATTTTGCCGCTAACTTAATTGCCTGCACCATACTGAGATGACTGGCTATTCCTTTGCCAGCAATATCATATGCAACACCATGGTCAACCGATGTTCGAATAAACGGCAATCCTATAGTAAGATTCACCGTCTTTTCAAAATCTATCATCTTTATGGGAATCAATCCCTGGTCATGATACATTGCAATCACGACATCAAATTCTTTCTTCTTTGCTTTAAAAAAAAGTATATCAGGAGAAATAGGTCCCACTGCATTTATGCCTTTCTCTCTTGCCTCATTTATAGCAGGTGTAATTTCCTTGATTTCCTCCTGTCCGAATACACCTGATTCTCCAGCATGTGGGTTCAATCCCCCAACACCAATTTTGGGATTTTTAATTTTAAAATATGTTTCCATAATTTCACTGGTCAATTTTATAATCTTCAGCACTTTTTCCCGTATGATAAAGTTTCCTATCCTCTTAAGAGGAAGATGTGTAGTCACAAGCACCACATAAAGACCTCCTCCTATAAACATCATTGCATATCGCCGGGTATTTGTCATCTGTGCGAGGAACTCAGTATGTCCATCAAAATAGAAACCAGCTTTCCTTATCGCCATTTTATTTATAGGACCTGTGACTATCGCAGACAAATCCTTCTTCATGGCAAGCGTGGTCGCCTCTTTTATATAAAAAACTGATGCCCTGGCTGCTGAAATGTTAATTTGTCCCTTTACGAGGTTGTCTATTTTTGCATCTGGTAAAACTAATACATCTATATTATTATATCGAAATTGTGCATCAGGTATTTTTTTAATGGAGTGGACTTTCCCTTTTTTCTTGACTATCTTAAATGCTTCTTCCATAACCTGGGGATTACCAATAACAAGTGGACAACAAACCTTGTAAATTGTTCTATCAGACATAGCTCTGGCAATTACCTCCGGACCTATGCCAGCAGCATCACCCATTGTAATACCAATTATTGGTTTTTCCATTCTGACTGTTACCTTCCTTATTTAATCTCGATGACTGCATCCTTCTTTAATTTCTCCACCCACTTCGTAAAAATGTCATTAAACTTTCTATCGAAAAGTAAATTTCTTATTTCGTCTCCTGCTTCCTCCTCGCTCTTTTTAATTTTATCCTTTTGTTGAAAATAATATTCCTTCACTTCTTTGCTTGTCACCTGAATTTTTCTCTTCACATTTTTCTCAATCAATTTTAGAATTTTCAATTGTTTCCTCAGGTTATCCTGCAATTCAATTACTGTAAGCCCCTGTTTTATTAGTTCTCTGTTGAATTCCTCCTTTGTAGGAAATTTATCCTTCAGGTTCTGAAGTGCTATTTTTATTTCGTCTTCTTCTACCTCTATCCCTTCTTTTTCAATTTCTTGCAGGAAAATTTTTTCTTCAATCAACTGGTCCAGTATTTTCTTTTTTACTTCATCCCCCTTTTCCGTAAGACCTGTCTGGGCCCGAACAATCCGCACATAATCTTCAAATTCACTTTGAAATATCACTTCATCATTCACCCTGACAACAATACGCTCTATTACATTTGCTTCGCCAGATGCCAGATGACAGATAACAAATGACAGAAGACAAAATACAAAAGACATAAAAATAATAGTCTTTTTCACTTTTTCTTCTCCTCTGTTTTCAATAATTCCATCTTCTTTTCAATTTTTGCCGAACCGTAGAGAGTATTAATTATTTTTTCAAACTGATTTCTCTGTTTTTCCTGCAGTATCGCATTCCTTGCTTCTTCTTTTACTTCTTCATATGTTTTTTTGGTGGACTCTTTCCTTTCTTCAAGTTCAATGATATGGAACCCATATGGCGTGCTTACAGGTTTGCTTCTCTCACCTATTTTCAACGCAAATGCTGCTTCTTCAAACTCAGGCACCATCTGTCCCCTGCCAAAAAAACCAAGTTCGCCACCTTTATCTTTTGTGCCAGGGTCAATGGAATATTCCTGGGCTAATTTAGCAAAATCTTCTCCTTTGCTCAATTTTTCTGCTATAGATTGTGCTTCTGTTTCACTTTTTGCAAGTATATGTCGCACTCTGACTTTTTCTGGTTCACCGAATTCTTCACTATGCATATTGTAATAGTTAATTGCATCCGTGTCATTAACTTCAATTTTTTTCATTTCCTCCCGTAAAAGTTCCTCAGCGATAACCTGTCTTTTTAAATCTTCAACCCTCTGACGAACATCGTCCTTCTTATCCAATTTCCTTCTAACTGCTTCCTGGTATAATAGTTCATTTTTGATAAGTGTGTCCAGCAATTTTTCTTTTCCATCTTCTCCAAATAACCCGTATTGGTATTTATACTGAGGAGGAATACTGTCCCATTTGCCATTGAACTCCTCAAGGGTTATTACTTTATTATTAATTTTCGCAACCCATGGCTCAACTTTCTCTTTTGTTTTACTCCCTGATTTTGCCCCGGCTGCGTCCACTGCCCCTGTATAAATACAAAAACTCAACCCCATAACCACTACAGCAACTAAAAATTTCTTCATCCATTTCTCCTTTCGATTTACCCCATCCTTACCCGACCCACCCTCCGGGTGGGTACCCCGGTTGGTACCCGTCCCCATTTCCGATTTTTTAATGCGGCATCCCGTATTTTATACTAATAACTCTACTCCTTTTTTACGAATTTCATAAATAAGGGGAACCCAGAGGTCTTTTTTGTAAGAATTAAAAGAAATAGGAAGAGGTTCTATACGGGGATTAACATCTCCCGCAATTACAAATAATTTCTCTCCCTCTTCTACTGTATCTTTCCCAAAATCTTTTGAGATAATAGCCACATCGATATCACTGTCTTCTCTTTCTTTCCCCTTGGCATATGAACCATAAAGTATTACTTTGTCTACCCTAATCCCTTCTTTTTTGACTGCTCCTACAAACTCTTTTATGATTTTTATAACTTTTTTTTTAACCATTTGTACACTTCCTTAATTTCATCTAATTTTTCTTTTGTATATTTTTTGGTACATTTAATATAGAAAGTTTTTCGTTCTCTGGGGTATCTGGGTTCAAAGTAAAATTCCATAAATTTTCTAAGTTTAATAGTGATCGATTCTGGAATTTCTAACCCCGTCTTTTCTGCAAGCAAGGGAAGAGAATGAGTAATTGGTGCATGGTTTTTAGTCTCTTTAACAACAAGTGCTTTTAATAATTTCTCCAATGATAGGTGTCCAATAAATAAAGCGTAAGGATATTTCTCTTTTTCATAGAGAGCTTCGGCAACACTCAAGTCATACTTTGATCCTTCAAGCCAATAAGATATTGTTTTTTCTATATCAAATTTCATATTTGTAACTATTTAGCTAACATCAAATTGTAGAGGCTTGATTTATTATAATTATATCACACTTCGTCGGAAAAGTCAAGAAATATTTGCAGTTTTCTGCTCGTCCATTATAAAATGGTCGCTGTCCCTATTTTTCATAATAATTTTTTCAATGACTATTCCGCCTAACATCATCATAGTGCACAATAAAAAGGGCGCTCTGATATTAAAATTCTGAGCGACTATACCTCCCATTAATGGACCAACCAATCCTCCCAATCCCACCAGTGCTTCATGTACTCCACCCCTCTCACCCATGGAATGTCCTGCTGCAAGACTATAATAAATACTGAAAAAATAAACAACGCCTATTCCAACACCTATCAGCGTAAATGCACAAAAAAACATTAAAGTAGAACTTGCGAAATAGGGAATTAGAAAACCAATGCCCATTAATATCTGCGCAAAAATAAGAAAATTAAAACGATCGTGCCATTTAGAAATACGCCCCAATACGTATGAAATAAAAGCCTGAATTCCAGTCAGAAGAAACATTAATACACCAAGGATAAAAGGCGTAATACCTAAACTTACAGCGAGTTTAGGAAATAAATACCTTATTGTTCCAATGCCGAACCAGGCGATGAAATTTCCAATCCATGCAACTAAAATAAAAGGATTCTCAAGTTTATCCGTCTTTTTTTCTATTACATTCTGAAGAATGGGCGTCAATAAAGCCCTGGGACAATAATATAAGAAAAATATTGTAATCAAAGAGAATAATGCAGTAAATATGAAAGGAAGGCGCCAATTTATTTCAAAAAGAACTCCACCCATAAGAGAGCCTACCGAAATACCTGCACACCAGGAAATATTGAAGTATCCCAATGACTTAGGTAAATTATCCGATACTTTTGCAATCCATGCTTCAATGGGAGACCAGAACATTGCCATTCCAGCTCCCATTAATCCCATAAGGACAAAAATATAGACAATGGGAACTGAAAAAAGAAAAATAGGTGACACAAATAAAACAATAACGCATCCTGTAATTGTAAGGGCAAACGAACCTTTCTTGTCTGCAACTCGTCCAAATAAGTAAGAAAGAGAAAAATAGAAAAGAGAAAAGAAAAAACCAATAAGCCCTAATGCAAAAGGACTTGCGCCTGTTTTTATAGCTACAAGGGGAACTGCTATAATTAATATACCTATTCCCACATCTGCAAGAAATGAAGCAACATAAAAGAAAATTTCTTTATTCAATGCCATATTTTACAAAAAAGTAATCATTGTGCCAGTTTGCGCCACTCCAACCACCTTCGTCAGTGAAATCTCCTGGGCCAACGCTGAGCAATTCCCCTTGTTTGTGATGCGGACCTAACAGATTGTGCAAGCTGTGAACCAGTTCAAGGGTAATTTTATTCTCCCCATTCTTAAGTAAATTTGTCACATCCAATTTAAAAGGAGGAAAAATCATTAAACCGGCAGATTTGCCGTTTATAAACACATGTGTAACAATTGCATTTAACCTGTTAAATTCAAAATTATATCTCCTGCCCTTTTCCTTATTTATATTTACTGTCTGGCTCAGCGCAATGGTTCCGGTAAAGAACGGATAACCCTGGTCAACTAAATCACCAGTCAATAATTTTTCTCTTTCTGGAATTAGTTTAAACTCCTTGCGGTCTCTGTGTTCTACTCCGAAGTCACCAACAATATAACAGGATTCAAGTTCTACACCATCTTTTACATAAATCATCGTATTGGGTTTCATTGGACTCTTAAACTGACAGGATAATTCAATTATATTTTCACCCTTTTTTACAAAAGGCAGGATGTTAATTTTTTTGAAGGAAATGTCCAGCCAGTATCCAATATCCTGATAATCTACGGTCTTGCCATTTATCTTTATTTTATAAATTGTTGGATTTTCCAGCACCAGGAATATCCTTGATTTTTCCTGCAATTCATAGTCTATCTGGAAATTTAGTTGCATTTCAACTTTGACTTTTTGAGTATTTGTGCGATAAATCGCAGTGCTACATTCTTTCTGATTGATTTTTTCTTCTGCCATCCTCTGCACCTTCCAGATTGGAGTCATACCACTCCATTTTGTTTCATTGCCAATCCTGTATCTGCAGTAATCCAGAGTAAGGGCGTTCACATCTTTTCTTTCGTATCCCCATTCGTCACTAAATCTGATTTTTGTTTCTTTTATCTTTCTGTCTAAATGTGGAATTATCTTCTCTAAAATTTGTTTCAAAGAAGTCTTACCTCTTTCTATGGTAATAAGATGGGAACCGGCAGGAGGAAAATTCAGTTCAATCTGAATGTGCTTACCTTTACTTGCCCCGCCGTCTGCTTGTTGCAGACAAGCGGTGGGGCCGCTACTTTTCTGAAAGGGAATTTCCCTGATATTACCAGTAAACAAATCCCACTCCTCAACTTTTCCTGATGATTTTAGTTTTACTACAGTGTTGTACTCCTTTTCCTGGTCAGTATTGCAAAAGAAATAGATATCTCTATCACCTGCAACTCTGTACTGGTAATAAATAGCCGAAACCCCTGCTTTTTTCCTGTTAGTAAGTATTACTTGCGGCTCCAATATTTCATCTAATACTACTTTAATACTGTCTCTGTTAGCTGGAATTACTTTAATACTGCTAATAAACTCCTTTAAATCAGAAGAATCCTGGCAATCTACCATTGTAGGAATGGGTTCAACTGCAACAACTTTACCTCCAGCATCTACAAAATTTTTGAGCAACCTGAAGGTATTTTTTCTTAATGTCAATGCAGGAGGAATTATAACAACTTCATATACAGATTCACCCACCTGAATTCTTGGTAGCCTTTTTTTAAATGTACCTTCTCCCTGCACTTCTACCCAGGCAAGTCTGGCATACTTCTCCATAAGTTTTTCATCTCCATAGTCATAATCTCTTTGAATTGCACATAAATCCAGACTTAATCGGTCAAAAGCATCACTGAAATCGTCGCAGGTTTTTGTATCTGAACTTTTATATGCTGCCCATGCACTCCCGATGGTATGAATAACCAGAATATCACATTTGTGTTTTCCTCTTGTAAGTATATAAGAGAGCCGTGTGAAATAATCTTCTATTACATTATTGTATTTCCACCAGGGTTGCTGGTAATAAATATTTGGTGGATAATCGCGCTTGCGACACCCCTTCATTGAATAAAGAGAAAGGTGATGATTTAAAAAATTAATTCCTAACACAAACTCCCAGTCCCCTATCCACTTCCTGCCAACAAATGAAAAATTCTGCCCACTACAACCATAGGTTTCAGAGAGCACCCTCTCCTTACCGAGTTGATGCGCAACGCTTGAACATTGTTTTGGCGTCATAATATTTCCTATATTACGACAGAGGTGGTCAATCCCAGGCACATGCATATATTCATAATGTGGCATTGCTGCTCCAATGCAAAGAATCTGACTATTAAAAGTATCTTCACACAAATAATGTCCAGTGTAACGCAAATTGTGTTCCTCGCACCAGCCATAAAGACCTTTTGAATAAACCTCAAGAAAAAGGTCTGTAGCAGTCTCCCAGTAATCGTATCGCACCTTTTCAAAACCTTCTTTTTCAATGAAGAGCAAAGGAAGTTTTTCCATTATTTCATATCCCTTTTTCCCGTGGAAGTATTTAGGAAAATCATCTGTCCAGGGAATTATACAAACCTTCTTCTTTTCATCAAGCAGTCTAAATGGTTGAAATCGGAAGTAATTTGGTTCATCAGTAAAAATACCGGGTACTGATTTCCCAAACTCGCTACCTACTTCTTTGTAATATGCTTCGTAGGTACTTTCTATGAAAGCATTCACTGCCTTTGGATTCATTGTGTCCGGATACGAATAATTGTTATACCATGGACTGTTCCTATCATAAATCATTTTTGCGCTTACCTGTTCTCCTTTCCCAGGGGGATCCGTTTGGACAATAGTACACTCCAGCCCTTTTATACGGTATTCCTGTCCTTTTGCAGGAACAATTCCGCCAGCAAATCCGCTTGGCCAGCGGTCTTCATCATAAAGCCACGCACTCATTCCTCTCTTTTTTGCCTCGCGCACGCAGGTTTTTATTCTATCCATCCATTCTTTTGAAAGATAGGGAGTAATAAGCCCTATGCGGGAATGCATAAAGAATCCACCCCACCCTTTTTCGTCCATCTCCTTAATCTGCCTGACCAGTTCCTTATCCTCCAGGTCATCGTTCCAGGACCAGAATGGTGCTCCCCTGAATTCCTTTCCAGGGTTCTTGAATCCCTTTTTGATATTTTCAGCCATTTCTTCCTCCCCAAAATAGGGACAGACACTATTTTTACTCGAAAAATAGTTCATAGCAGGATTGTATTTCAATCTTTCATTTTTTTTCCTTCGACAGTTTAAATTCAATGCTATCTACCAATGCCTTCCAGGACGCTTCAATAATATTTTCTGATACTCCCACTGTTCCCCAGGTATTTTTTTTATCGCTGGATTCAATAAGTACACGCGTCACCGCCTTTGTTCCGGTTTCAGGATTTAAAATACGAACTTTGTAATCTGTCAGGTGCATTTCTTTAAGCACTGGATAGAACTCCTCCAGAGCTTTTCGCAATGCATTGTCAAGTGCATTCACCGGGCCATCGCCCAACGCTGCTGTATGTTCCTCTTTACCTTTTACAGTCAATCTGATTGTTGCTTCAGAAACCATTTTGCCATCCCGTTTTTCTACGACAATTCTGAAGCCTTTAAGATTAAAAGTTTTTTTGTATCGCCCGACAATTTTTTTCACTAACAGTTCGAATGAACCCTCCGCACCTTCAAATTGATAACCCTGGTGTTCAAGATTCTTAAGTGTTTTCAGGACTTTCTTTATTTTTTCTTCATCTTTCTTAAGGTCAAGACCAAGCTCTTCTGCTTTGTATAGAATGCTGCTTTTCCCGGATAGCTCCGAGACAAGAATTCTGCGTCTGTTTCCGACTTTCTCAGGTGAGATGTGTTCATAGCTCAAAGGATGCTTTTGAATTGCATCAATATGCACTCCTCCCTTGTGAGCGAAAGCACTCATTCCTACATAGGGTTGGTTTGCCTGTGGAATAAGATTGGCTATCTCTGCAACATAGTGGGAAACTTCGGCAAGCATTGATAGTGATTTATCAGGAAGACAGTCAATACCTAATTTGAATTTAAGATTAGGAATAATGGAGCAAAGATTAGCATTGCCGCATCTCTCACCGTAGCCGTTAATTGTTCCCTGGACCTGAGTAGCACCTTCCTTCACTGCTACAATAGTGTTAGCCACGGCCATTTCAGCATCATTATGAGTATGGATGCCCAGAGCTCCTTTTATTACTCTTCTTACTTCCTTTATTATATTTTTAACTTCGTCTGGCATTGTGCCGCCGTTAGTATCACAGAGAACAATCAGATTAGCACCGGCATCCTGGGCTTCCTTCAAAGTTTTGATTGCATAATCAGGGTTGTTTTTATATCCATCAAAGAAATGTTCAGCGTCATAAAAAACTTCTGTTACCTTTGTTTTTAGGAAAGTAATTGAGTCAGAAATCATTTTCAAATTTTCCTCTGGAGTTGTTTTTAGCACATTCTTGACATGCAGAATCCAGGATTTGCCAAAAATAGTTACGGTATCTGTGCCACTGCGGATAAGCATTTGCAAATTTAGGTCATCTTCTGCTTTTTTATGTGGTTTTCTGGTGCTGCCAAAACTGACAATTGTTGAATTTTTAAGGTGCAAGGACTTTACTTTCTGAAAAAAACTAATGTCTTTGGGGTTTGAACCGGGCCATCCACCCTCAATATAATGAATCCCCAGACTGTCAAGTTTTTTTGTAACCTTCAATTTATCCTCGAGGGAAAATGAAACCCCCTCCCCTTGTGCCCCATCTCTTAATGTCGTATCATATAATTTAACCATAGTTCACCCTATTTCTTTCTTTTGTGGATTTTATATGTGACCTTCGGTTCCTCAATTTTTATTTCTGTTCTATGTATTTTCTTTGAAGCATCTAACACAGTTATTCCAACGAGTTGGTTATCTTTATACCGCACAAGCAATCCTTTATCTTTTAGCATAACTGACTCAGTCGCTTTCTGAGGTCGTCTGAAACTAATATAAAGCGTATCTGCTTCTTTATCATAATCTATGCACATTTTTGTTTCAGGAAACTTCAATAAATGAGGAGTCGCTTCATAGATTTCAGATATAACATTCTCCGCTATCGCTATTTTGGCCATAATATTACCTCTCATTTCAAAAATCTGTCCAGAATTATTTCGTCCACACCTGCAAAAAAGTGGTCTTTCTGGTATCCCACAGGGATAAAATCGTGTTTCAGATAATACATTACTTTCAACTCCCAACTTTAACCCACTTTCCTTCCTGGATAGAACGTTCAACAGTATCTAAAACTAACTGACATTTATATCCGTCAAGAAAGTTTGGTTCAGCTGGTTTATTCCTGGCAATACAATTCATCAGGTCATAAACTTCATGGACAAAAGTATGCTCCCAGCCGATCGTGTGCCCTGGTGGCCACCAGCCAGCAATATAAGGATGATTGGGTTCTGTTACGAGAATTGTTTTAAATCCTCTCGCATAGTCAGGGTCTTTCCTTGAGAAAAACTGCAATTCATTTAATCTCTCAAGGTTGAATATTAAGCTTCCTTCACTTCCGTTTATCTCAATGCAATTTGTATTCTTGTGTCCGTTTGCAAATCGGGTTGCTTCAAAAGAAGCAAGAGTATCCACTTTTGTAAATCTTGCCAGGAAAATCGCAGCATCGTCAACAGTAACTTTCCCCTTCCCTTCTGCTTTTGTTACGCTTGTAACTCCATCACTTGTGATTGACCTGGGTCTTTCTTTAACAAAAGTTTCTGTAATACCTACAACGCTTTCAATTTCACCAACTTCTTCACCAATTAGAAAACGGCACAGGTCAATTAAATGTGCACCGAGGTCACTTAATGCACCAGAACCCGCCTGTTCTTTTTCCAATCTCCAGTTCAGCGGGAAATCCGGGTCAACAATCCAATCCTGTAGATATACTGCACGAAAATGGTATATTCTTCCAATCTTCCCTTTTTCGAGCAATTTCTTTGCAAGTACAATTGCTGGCACTCTTCGATAATTAAAACCAATCATGTGTTTAACGCCGGCCTTGTTTGCTGCGTCTAACATAGCTTTTCCATCTATCAATGTTAATGCAAGTGGCTTTTCACAGAATATATGTTTTCCTGCTTTTGCTGCCGCT
>Ga0065182_1000616_pt1 | contig 15166 bp, 16 predicted proteins | sample CryGey02umfilter_2_FD_59208 | JGI IMG/M metagenome (GOLD analysis project Ga0065182, IMG submission 59208) | Groundwater microbial communities from aquifer in Utah, USA - Crystal Geyser 4/10/14 0.2 um filter (version 2) (version 2) | ecosystem: Environmental > Aquatic > Deep subsurface >...
GAAGACGGAAGACGGAAGGTTAGTAACTAAAAAATGAAAGAACAACGGCAAGCCAAAAATTTGACTTCTTTATTAATTTTTTCTGTTTTCTGTTCTCTGATCTCTGCTGTCTGAAAAATGAGGTTTTTATGGATCAATATAAAATGTATATCAACGGAAAGTTTTGCGACGCCCAAAGCGGCCAGACTCTTGAAAGTATCAATCCCGCCACGGAAGAGAAGATAGCGAGCTTCCCGAAAGCTGATATTAGCGATCTGGAAAAAGCTATAACAGCCGCGCGCCGGGCTTTTGACGAAGGTGAATGGCCAAAGATGAGCCTGCCTGAACGTTCCCAATATCTTTTGCGCATAGCGCACTTCATACGCGAATCCGCTTATGAATTATCGCGCGTTGAAGTCAATGATACAGGCAAGACGTCAAAGCAGACCACGTTCATTGATATACCAGCCGCGGCAGCAGCCTATGAATATTTCGCTGGAGCCGCAAACCAGGTCAAGGGTTATACCCTGGCTATTCCCGCGCCGGCCGCAAGCTTTACATTGCGCGAACCTGTGGGTGTTGTCGCAGCCATAACGCCATGGAATTATCCTTTTCTGATGGCTGCCTGGAAAATAGCCTCTAGCATTATTTTAGGTAATACTGTCGTATTTAAGCCGTCTGTATTAGCGTCTTTAAGTTGTCTTGAACTGGCCAAGATCTTTGAAAAATGCGAATTGCCAAAAGGTGTCGTTAATATTGTCACAGGCGAAGGCAGCGTGTTAGGCCAGGCTCTTTCGTCTTCTAAGGCAGTGGATATGGTCTCATTTACAGGCTCAACGCGGGTGGGCCGTGACGTGATGAAGGCTGCCGCTTCTAACTTAAAAAAATTAACTCTTGAATTGGGCGGTAAATCGCCGAACATCGTTTTGGCGGATTGTGACCTGGATACAGCTGTGTCCGGAACGCTTACGGCTATTTTCATGAACCAGGGCCAGATGTGCGTGGCAGGTTCGCGCCTTATTGTGGAAGAAAAAATACATGATAAGTTCCTGGAGTTGTTAGCCGCTAAAACAAATAAATTAAAAATAGGAGACCCGCTTGACCCGGCGACTGATATCGGGCCGCTCATCAGCGCCAAACAAAAACAAAAAGTTTTAGAATATATCGCTATAGGTAAAAAAGAGGCCAGATGCGTGGCTGGCGGATCTACGCCCGCGATGAAAAAAGGGTATTATGTGGAGCCTACGATATTCGCGGATGTCAAAAATAATATGCGTATCGCTCAAGAAGAGATATTTGGCCCGGTTCTATCAGTTATTAAGGTAAAGGACGCAGCGGAGGCTATTCGCGTGGCTAACGATACGGATTATGGCCTGGCGGCTATGGTCTGGACTAAAGACTTAAATCAGGCAAATGTTATAGCTCGCGCTTTGCGCGTCGGCACGGTATGGGTCAATACATTCGGTGGTTTTTACAATGAAGCGCCGTTTGGAGGATATAAGCAGAGCGGTTTAGGCCGCGAATTAGGCCTGGAAGGCCTACTGGAGCATACACAGGTCAAGCATGTTAATATTGACCTGGCTCCTGGCGGAAAGAGCCTTGTTGCTTCATGGTTTAACGTTTGAGCGAGAGAAAGGAAATTTTCACATGAAGAAAGTATTATTTATCATGCCGCCTATAGGCGGATGGGCGACCCACGGCATAAACCGCGCTGCTAATCAATTTTACGCGCAACTTGCAGCTTATATCCGCGAGAAAAATGTTGGCGAGCCTTTTGTCCTGGACGCCAGAGCGCTTGACCTGACATATGATGACGTAAAACAAAAAGTAAAAGAGTTGAAGCCTGATGTCGTTGTGCTTGGCGATATCCTTCATTCTACCGGAGGCCTGGCAGTAATATGGCATTTTAATAAAACGGCTGCCTTAGCCAAAGAGGTAAGCCCGCGGACTTCCGTGGCTGTTGGAGGGTTGTGGTATTCGGCGCTTTATAAAGAAACATTGGAAGAGAACAAAGCTATAGATTTTGTCTTGATAGGAGAAGGGGAGCTGACGTTGGAGGGCCTCCTGAAGGCCATGGAAGCCGGAACCGGCGATTTTTCAAAGATCCCCGGATTGGCGTCTCGCCACAACGGAGTTGTCGTTGCAGGGCCGCATCGTGAGCTGATCACCGATATTGACATACTCCCTCTGCCCGCGTATGACCTGTTCCCCATGGAGAAATATGTGAACCATACTTACTGGACGAATTTTTGCGAGCTTTTTACTAGCCGTGGGTGCCCGGGTGGGTGTTCTTTTTGTTATGAATGGAGCCAGTATGACCCGCGCTACCCAAAAGATTTTGTGTCTTGGCGCTCGCATTCAGCCTCTCGCATTGTAGATGAGCTTGAACTTTTAACAAAAAAGTTTGGCGTCAAGACAGTCGTTTTTCAGGATGATGCTTTTAACGTGGATCCGGATATGGTCAAGGGTGTCTGCAACGGTATATTAGATAAGTGTATCAAGATCAACTGGGTTATCCTCGGCCGCGCCGACAATTGGGCAAAACAGAAAGATATGATACCTCTTATGAAAAAGGCCGGCATGTTTATGGGCCTGGTAGGCATCGAGGTTGGTAATGACGCGGAACTTTCAAGAATAGGCAAAGGCGTAACAGTGTCGCAGATCAAAAAGACCGTAGACGCCTTGAGGCGTAATGATATAGCGACTATCGGAACGTTCATGATAGGTTTTGAAGATGATACTGAGCAGGCCATAAAGCAGCGCTTTGCTTTTGCCGATCAGGTTGACCCGGATGTCTTCGCGCTTCAGTTTGTAACGCCGGTGCCGGGTTCTCCGCTCTGGATGAAATTAGTAAAAGAAGGCCTCCTGGACCCTAAAAAAATAGACCTTATCAAATGGGATTTTCAGCATCCCGTGGTGCCTACGAAGCATTTGAGCGTTGAAGCAGTCGGGAGGCTTGGTTCCTGGTGCATGCGCGAGTTTTTTTCGCGGCCACGCAGGATACACCGCATTATAAGCGGTAAGTATTCCGAACTCGCTAAGCTTTGCGTTAAAGATTTTATGTCAAATATTTCTAAATTTGAGGCTGCCGCGACTAAAGGAGACTTGTATGTCTGAACAATTCAAGATGACGTGGGAAAAGGCCACGGAAGAGAAGTTTAAGCGGATGCTGGCTAAGATGCCGATATTCCATCGTCATATGACTGAAGTCGCGGCTACGCAAAAAGCCGAAAGTAACGCGAAGGCGCGCGGCTCAAGGGTTGTTGAGGAAGTTGACCTCATGTTGGCCATGTTCTCAGAGGTGCCTCTGCAATTCTATTCGCTGATGATACGGCTCTTGGACGATGTCGGGTTTGATTATAAAAAACATAATCTGCCGAGGATTTACTGAGCCTCCTATATATAATGGGCGCATTGGCTGAGCTGAGTTTGGAGCGAGACAAGGAACGAGGACGCCGGCGTAATCCCTGGATTACGTCAAGGACGAGTGACGCAGTCGCAGCCCAAAATCAGCCAGCCCATAATATGAATATTAATATAAATGAGGGGGAAGCCCGCCTTTCGGCCGTCTGCGGCGTTGCTCCTCCTCGGCGTAGTGCTGTGACTACGCCTTTGTCGTCGCGCCTTGCATACGGCCTAAATTCGGGCTTCCAATGTATCCATTATATATAGGAGACTCAGTAGAGTGTTTAAAGAGAACAAACACGATATTGTTATTAAAAGTGATCTTGCGTCTGCCCGCTACGAGATCCTGTGGTGGGGAGAAGCTGCCTGGTGGCCGCGAAATTCTTTGATGCGTTTTGTGCGCTTGACCGAAAGGCCCCTGCGCAAGGGCACGCGTTATAGGCAGGAAGTAGCTTTACCTTTCGCGCCGACTTGGGAAGTTGAGATAGATAGCCTTATCGATACGAGTATCACGCGCAAATTCTTAAATGGCATGTTTGCCGGTTTTGAAACTGTAAGCCTTGTTGATAGGGCCGGCAATATTGAAATTACGTATAGGATGCACTATGAGGTCAGAGGGTTCTTTTATAATTTTTTATGGCTTTTTATTTTTAAGAATCTTCATGATAATAATATTGAGTTGATCTTGAAAAGTTTAAAAACTTATTTGGAAAAAGATAAGAGTAAAGAATGAAAACGGCAGTTATAGGCCTGGGAGCGATAGGGGCTTTGGTGGCGGGATACCTGAAAGCTAAAGGTGCGCCTATTATAGCTGTCGGACGCCCTGAACAGAAGAAGGCTATTGAAAAAGAAGGCCTTATCATCGAAGGAGCGCGCGGCCGTTCTTTGGTCTATCTGAATGTTAAGCTCCGGCTGGAGGAAAAGGTAGACCTGGCGATAATCGCGGTCAAGACACAGGACATACGCGACGCGATAGATAGCTCAAGGGAATTTCTTTCAGGGCCGGTCATTCTTTCTACTCAGAACGGCGTTCGGGCTGACAAACTGCTTGAATTGACGCTGGGGCCGGAAAATATTGTTTCAAGTATTGTCATGTTCGGCGGGACATATATGCCGTTCAATAAGGTCGTCCATAATTTTGAAGGCAATTGGCTTATTGGCCGACCGCGAGGAGCGAATGACGCGAAATGTAAAGAGGTAGCTGAGTTTTTGAAGGCCGCCTTTAACGCTATAGAGGTAGAAAATATTTCAGCTATGAAGTGGAGCAAGGTATTCGTTAATTTTTCAAACGCGCTGCCCGCGTTGGCCGGGAAGAGCATGCAGGAGACATACGGGGACCTGGAAATGTGTAAATTATCTTTGAGGCTGTTAAAAGAAGGTTTTGACGTTGTTGATAAGCTTAAGATAAGCCTGGCGAATATGCCGGATTTTGATATAGAAAAATTAAAAGGCCTGACGCGTATGCCTCTGGATGAGGCGGCGCCAATATATTCCGGTATCATGATGAATTTGAGCAAAGAACCTTTATACGGCTCTATATTGCAGAGTATCCTGCGCGGCCGCGCGAGTGAGATAGATTTTATAAATGGAGAAATAGCTAATCAGGCCAGGCTTAATAATATTGAAGCTAAATTAAATACGCGTGTCACGGAACTTATCCATCATGTTGAGGCGACGAAGAAGTTTTTGACGTCCGCAGAGGTATGCGAAGATATGGGGAAAAACACGCAATTACAGAAAGAAGATTTTTTCTAACCCAGAAAGGGTTAGGCCTTCGCTAGCGCCAGCATACCATATAAGCGGAGGGCCTGAATGAGGGCATGATTTACGGAGCGAATGCGCGACGTAAATCATATGCCCGAATTTATCCCGCGCCCTAAGGGTGTTGGGATTATCTAGAGAGGATATTTACATGGAGCAAAATAAGCCCAGTATGAGTGAATTGAGAAAGATGGTCAAGAAGACACGAGTGAAATTTCCGCGATTGCGCCTGACTGTCATAAAGAAAGAAGGATACTGTTACCATGGTTATGAAGTTGGTAAGCAATTTATTTTTGAGGATTTTACTCATACTCCGGAGAATTTTTGCGCCGGTGCCTTACAGTCTATTTTTCCGTGTATGTATGGTTTGACTTTTGGGGCGGAGTTTCCTTTTATGGATAATATGTTGTCTTTAAAGACTACATGCCCCGACGGTAAAAAAGTTGAATTTTTAACTGAATTGATAGATGAAGCTGGTAACGTTATCTCAAAGCCAAAACCTCAGCCGCCAACAGGGCCTGATCCTAAGACTATAGAGATAGAAGTTAAAGAGTGTACGGGCAAGTGTTTTTACGGTTACAAAGTAGGCGATAAGATCCAGGTAAAAGGGTTACGTTCGCCTGAGGGTTTTTGCGGCGCCGCGTATCATATGCTTTTTCCGGTTTTATTCGGTTTGAATTTTGGCGCTAAGTTTCCTTTTGAGGAGGATCCTAATTCTTTAAGCACTCCGACCTGCCCCGATGGAGGGCACGTTATTTTTAAAGTCACGAGAAAAGAAGAGATAAAAAAATAGATTAGGGTGCCCCTGTGTGTCAGAGTTTAAAGCGTTTCAGTTGGTAATCTTTTGCTGGTGGCTGGGGTTCCGGGGGACTGGGAGCCACAATAAGAAAGAGGAAGAATAATGAAAAGACGAGTTGTTGTAACAGGCCTGGGTGTTATTTCGCCCAATGGTATAGGTAAAGATAATTGTTGGAAGGCTATGTCTGGCGGCGTATCTGCCGTTAGGCGCGTTGATATGTTCGATGTATCAATGTTTCGTACGCGCATTGCTGCGTATTCTAAAGAGTTTAATCCTTTTGAATTAGGCTTAGACGAGGAAGAGGTCAAGCGCATGGATAGATATGTCCAGTTCGCGGTTGTAGCCGCTGATATGGCGGTTAAGGATGCCGGCCTGGATTTTTTAAAAATAGACCGTCAGAGGGCCGGAGTCAGCCTTGCTAATGCGATCTGTGGGACTAAATACATGGAAGAGGAGTTCGCGCTTGTCACGGATAACGGCAAAAAACCCATTGACCCAAGATTGGTGCGTCCTTACCTTTATGATGCCTCAATGTTCAATACGCCATCTGCGGAACTATCCGCGAAGTATCACTTAAATGGTATATGTAATACTATCTCTACCGGATGCACCGCTGGGACGGATTCCGTGGGGTTTTGTTTGGAGACTATTCAGGACGGCGATATGGACCTGATGATAGCCGGGGCTTCGGAGGCGCCGCTTACGCCTATAACATTCGGGGCTTTTGATGTGGTCAGCGTTCTATCCGCCAGGAACGATGAGCCTGAAAAAGCCTCGCGCCCTTTTGATAACAAGCGTGATGGTTTCGTTCTTTCAGAAGGTTGCGGCCTTTTGGTTATGGAAGAACTTCAGCACGCCTTAAAAAGAAAGGCGCGTATCTATTGTGAAATAATTGGTTATGGCACATGTAATAACGCGTTTCACATGACTGACCTGCCTTCGGATGGCCTGGCTATGTCTAATTGTATCAAGCTGGCGCTCAAAGACGCTAAGATAAAACCGCAGGATATTGATTATATAAACGCGCATGGTTCTTCTACGCGCATGAATGATGTGTTTGAAAGCAACGCTTATAAGATCACCCTTGGCGATTACGCGTATAAGATACCCATAAGTTCGCTGAAATCCATGATCGGGCATCCTTTGGCCGCGGCCAACGCTATTGAGATGGTGATGGGGTCAATGATATTTGAAAAGGACATTCTCCCTCCAACGATAAATCAGGAAGTCCGCGACCCTCAGTGCGACCTGGACTATATACCGAACAAGGCGAGGCCTAAGAAAGTCAATATGATATTAAAGACTTCGAGCGGCTTTTCAGGCGTGCACTCATGCATTGTGATGAAAAGATACGCGGAGGGTAAATAGATGATCAAGAAAATAGCTATAACCGGTTTTGGCATTGTCGCGCCATCAGGTATAGATAAAAAAGCTTTTTGGGCCAACATAAAAGCGGGCCGTTCAGCCATAAAAAAAATAGAGCGATATGATTCTTCTTTATATCCGTCTCACATAGGAGGCCAGATACATGATCTTGATGTTTATTCGCACGTATCATCAAGATTATTGCAAAAGATAGACCCGTTCTCTCATATGGCGCTTATTGCCTCAGAGATCGCTCTTAAAGACGCCGGTATTGATGTGTCAAAAGAGAATTTGAACAATATTGGGATCTTTATGGGCAATGCATTGGGCGGTTGGTTATATGGCGAGACAGAATTGCGCGACCTTTATATTGAGGGCCGTGAGGGTGTCAGCCCTTATATGGCGTCGGCATGGTTTCCGGCGGCGCCCCAGGGGCAGGTCTCTATTTGTTACGGTATCAAAGGGTATTCAAAGACAATTGTCTCTGACCGCGCCAGTTCGCTTATGGCCATTGGCCACGCGATAAAGATCCTGGCTAAAGAAAAGGTTGAGTTTATTTTAGCCGGCGGTATGGAGGCCCCGCTTTCGCCGTATGGGCTTCTTTGTTGTAATACTAACGGGCAAATATCCAAAAATAATGAACATCCCGAGGAGGCTTATAGGCCTTTTGATAAGCATCGCGATGGTTTTGTTGTAGGTGAAGGCGCTGGCATTATGATATTGGAAAGCGAAGAGAGGGCAAAAAAAAGAGGCAAGAAAGCCTTTGCCTATATTACGGGTTATGGCACGACGTGCGATGGCGTAGATAGGATCAAATCAGACCCTAACGGTAAACAATTGGCGCGGGCAATAAGGATGGCGTTAGATGACGCGGGTTATAGCCCTAAGACAATAGATTATATTTCGCTTGATGGCGCAGCGACATTAGAGGGCGACATATCAGAAGTCGCCGCCATCAAAGAAGTTTTTGGTAAATACGCCAAAGATGTCCCGGTAAGCGCGCCTAAGACTATGTTTGGTAATTTGTTGGGCGCCTCAGGCGCCGTGGATGTGCTCGTGACGGTCCTGGCTATGGAGCACAGCCTTATACCTCCGATTTTGAACTTAAAAGATATAGACCCGAAATGCGCGGGGTTGAACTATTGCAGGGATAGAGCTAAAGAACATAATATCCGACGGGCCATTGTGATCTCAAGGGGCCGCGCCGGTATCAATGCGGTGTTGGCATTGGAGAAAGGGTGAATATGGATACAAAAACAAAAGTTAAGGATGTCATTGTGAAACTTCTTAAGGTAAAGCCTGAAGAGGTCAGGGAAGGCTTATCGCTTGAGCAGAGCCTGGGCGTTGATTCAACTGAGATGGTAGAGGTCTGTATAGCGCTTCAAAAAGAGTTTGGTATATCTATCTATGAAAAAGAGGTGGCTAAGCAACATTCCGTTGAACAGATAGCTAAAGTCATAGATTCCAAAAAAAAGTAATCCAGAAAGGGTGGGCCTTCCTAATCCCACATAGAGGAAGGATCCAAAACATGCGCATTATTGATTTGAGTCTTCCTATTGATGATACTCTTATTGAAACGCACGCCGCTACCGTTGATCGTATCACTCACGCGGCGGGTGTGGAGCATTTTAATGAGGTTGTAATGTCCAAACAGCCCGGAGGCAAAGAGCGTTTTGCAAAGGGCGAGCGTGTGGCAAAGCCTAATGATGTGCCTGATGTCGAAATGTTGTCATTGGAGATAGTCCACGCCTCGGTGCATATGGGTACACACGTGGACGCGCCGTTCCATTATGGTTCAAAGTGTGAGGGCCGGCCTGCCCGCATGATAGCGGATGTGCCGCTGGAGTGGTGCTTTTGTCCGGGCGTTGTCCTTGACCTTACTCATCTAAAATATCCTCAGAATATTAATAAAGAGGAAGTAATGGCAGCTCTTAACCGCGCAAGATATACAATTAAACCTATGGATATTGTTTTGATATATACAGGTTGCGATAAACTTATAGGGACGCCTGATTATGTCAATAAATACGTAGGCATGATGCCTGACGCGCTTGAATTTATCCTTGATCAGGGTGTTAAGATGATCGGTATTGATACTATCGGCCTGGATAGGCCGTGTTTTGAAATGTTTAACGAATTTTTGTCCACCAAAGATAGGTCTAAGATATGGCCGTGTCATTTTTTAGGCCGTAGGCGCGAGTATTGCCATATGGAACGGATGGCTAATTTGGGTACCATACCTAAGCCTTATGGATTTACTGTTTCGTGCCTGCCTGTCAAAATAAAGGATACGGGCGCCGGCTGGACGAGGGCTGTGGCTATTTTAGGGGATTAACGGATTTATTATGGATTTTATTAGAGTTTTTAAGTTTTTATTGGAAGCATTTGAAAAAGAGCATATTGATTTTGCTCTTATTGGTGGATTGGCATTACAATCAGCAGGCATTTCACGCTCGACGCTTGATATTGATATGCTTATTTTGGCTACAGAAGGTCAGAAGATCAAAGATATCATGTGCGCTCAAGGGTATGAGCTTATTCATGAAAGTAAGGATGTATTGAATTTTTGTCATTCGGCAAGAGAATTTGGCCGTGTGGATTTTTTATTGGCGCATCGTAAGTACGCATTGGCGATGTTACGGCGCGCTGGAGAAAAAGATATTTTTGGCGGACAATTTAAAATTAAAGTGTTGCGTTTTGAAGATCAAATAGGCCTGAAAGTTCAGTCAAGTTCAAATGATCCACGGCGCCGCCTTCAAGATATGGCGGATGTTCAAGGGCTTGTTAAAGAGCATTATGCACAACTTGACATGAAATTATTGAAAGAATATTTTGATTTATTTGGCAGGACTGATGAGTTGGGAAAGATCATTAAGGATGTAAAAGGTGCTGACTAAAGAAGAAAAAAAAGAAATGTTAGAAGATGCCAAAAGTGCGGCTCGGTGCCAGGATTTTAGAACTGCGAAGGGAATGGATTATCTTTCATTTGACCAATATCTTGTTTTTCTTAACAATATTCAGGATATTTTTGGATCTTTTAAAGAGTCACGGCAGTCGACAAAGACAAGTTTGAATAAGCTTTAAGGAAAATAATCTGGAATATGTTAAGAGAGTAAAAGGTAAAGATTTTGGACAGAGCTATAATTAAGAAAATTATATTTTCTGGGAGTCATGTTGTAAAGATAGCTATTCCATTATCTATTTTGACTATAATTTTTGCATTTTTAGGGCTAGAGTATATCTCAAATTTGATTTTTGGATCAGTAATTTTATTTTTTTGGTGGTATTTGTATTTGAGTAGAGCACCGATTATATTATCTACCGTCACTGGTGGCGCAATCGGGTTTTTTACTATTTTTATCGCATTTCTACTGAGACACAAATTGGATGGTGATAGTATTGGGGTTTGTATGGGGCCTTGAGAGAAAATTTTTAGGGCGAAATTTTTATAGTGCCTTATTTATAATTAGTGCTTTAATCATTTTGATTTTAGAGCGTTCAGGGAAATTTTAATATGTAGTTTTTGCTGTAGAAGTGAGCCAGGTAGGAACTGACTAAACGAGAGCAGCTGCGATTTTAGAATAATAAGAAATTATTTCTCGTCTCTTGATGCAGCAGATTGAGACTCGGAATGATTGGCAAAAGTATAAAAGAGGGGGCGAACCGTGGGACATACTTGTAATTCTATAACGATCAAAGCACTTTATGAGAAGATATTTGATATATCAAACGATATACCACGTTGGACAGAACTTTTTGGCGGGGAATATAAGGAAGCCAAAATTGTAAAAAAAGAAGGCAATAAAATTACGTTTCAGCTTACAGATGATGAGGGGCGCTCCTGGCAATCGATTAGATTATTATTTAAAGAGGATTTTTTTACTTATTCAGAAAGGTTTGAACCAAAATTTCCTTTTGAGTATATGAAGATAGTCTGGCTTTACACGCAGGCCACAGACGGCGTTATCCTTACATGGATACAGCATTTTACAATGGACAAAAAAGCAAAGTTCAATGATGAACAGGTGGAAGGTTTTATCAATAAGCATTCAAAAGAGAATCTTGAGATATTTAAGAAAGTAATTGAAAAAGAAGCTGGGAAATAAATTAGCGGAGGATCTTATGTCAGAGTTAAAAGGCAAGACAGCGATAATAACAGGTTCCAGCCGCGGGATAGGACGGGCGATTGCCGAGTCTTTGGCTCGCGAAGGCATGAACCTTGTTTTGGCCGCGCGCGGCAAAGATGTTTTGGATAAAACTGTCGATGAGATTGCTAAAAAATATAAGACAAAAGTTGTAGGTGTCGTGTGTGATGTGTCAAAGCAGGCGGACCTGGAAAATCTGGTAAATGTTTCTTTGAAGGAGTTTAAGAAAATAGACGCGCTTATCAATAACGCGGGTGTTTCAAGCCAGTATCCATTTCACGAGCAGCCGTTGGAAGATATAGAGAAGCTCATGTATACGAATTTTTTCGGCTATGTGATGCTGACGCGCCTTATCATAAATCACTTTGTTGAAAATAAGGGAGGCGCTGTTATTAATATGGTATCGGGCTCTACTATGGTAGATCCTCCGCCGCGCAACTTTATAGTTTACACGTCGCTTAAATGGGCATTACGCAAATGGGGCAAGGGGCTATTTTGGGAGATGCGCGATCTCGGTATTAAGGTGACGTCTCTTTTGCCAGGAGTGACTAATACTGAATTGACCGGGAAGCTTAATGATATCTCGAAGGATAGCTCAAGGCTTATGACGACAGAGGCGATAGAGAACGCGGTGAAGTTTGCCTTGACGGTTCCTGCGAATGTCTGTCCGTTAGAGATATCCGTTATCAATCAACAGACGCCGTGGACAAAACCGGTCATTCCGTTCAAACAGAATCATCCGGAGAAATAAGGGAAAGAAACATTGCCCCTTGTTTAGACGCCGGGAAAATCTCTGCCCGGCGTACCTGGGCAAGACATTTTTCTCGGCAGACTCCGGGGTGAATTTTGCAGGGTAAGATACCTAAAATAGGCAAAACTTATGATAATAGACGCGCATAGTCATTGGTTGCCGCAGGAGATAATAGATAACGCTCATTTTTTCTCTAAAGCGTGGGGCGATATTGAAACGCACGTAGCGGCCATGGATAAGGCAGGCGTAGATAAGGTCGTCCTTAGTTATCCTACGTCAGACGCCCATATCCATATGGGGAATTACGAGAAGGTCGTTGAGATATATAACGAACGAGTCGCGGCTATTTTAAAGATGCGGCCCGATAGGTTTATTGGAGCGGCCATCTTGCCGATCGATGATGAGAAGAAGATGATGGCCGAGTTTAAAAGGGCAACACTCGAGCTTGGCTTTAAGGCCATTTCCCTTGCCACAAGCTTTAACGGATTATTCTTGGATGACGCGCGCTATATGAGCTTGTATAAGGCAGCGCAGAAGTCGGGCGTCCCCATTTTCGTGCATCCGCAGATAATAAAACCCATTGGTTTTTCTCAGGTTAACGATCCTTTGTTAACGCCGGTAATAGAATATGTCTTTGAGACTACAATGTGCGTGGGAAAACTTTTGATGGCAGGCGTATTTGAACAGTTTCCTGGCCTAAAACTTATATTTTCGTATTTTGGAGGAGTCACGCCTTTTATAGCGCATCGCTATGACGCGACTTACACGATGCTTAGGGGGATAGATTTTGTCAAGGACCTGCGCAATAAACCGTCAGTTTATTTAAAGCAGATCTACGTAGATACCAGCGGCGACAAGACGGCATCTAATTTTATTGCATCTTTAGAACTATTTGGCCCTGAACATATCGTCTGGGGCAGCGATTATCCGGCCAAAAAAGATATTGCCGCTTCTATGGATGTCTTAGATCGTTTGAGCCTGGCTGAAATTGATAAGAAAAATATCCTGGGTGGGAATATAGAAAAGATCTTTAAACAGGTAAAATTGTAAGGCTTTTGAGAAGGGAGTTAATGATGAAAATATTATTTTTACAGCCGCCTTTAGGCGCGTGGGCTATGTGGGGAACGCATAGAGCCATTAACATAGGGCACGCGCAATTAGCCGGGTATCTTCGTGCCCACAATCCTGGTATTCAAATGGAGGCCCTGGATTGCAGAGCTTTGGGTTTGAATGATGCCCAAATGTTAGAACGAGTCGGAGAGATCAAGCCTGATATTGTCTATGTAGGTGATATCCTTCATACTACCGGGGGGCTTGCCGTAGTATTTATTTATAATGAGGCGGCGCGCAAGGTTAAAGAGCGTTTTCCTCGCGTGCATACTATTGTCGGGGGCATATTTTATGCGTCGGCCACCGAATTTACGATGCAGGAAAATCCGAAGATCGATTTTTGTATATCCGGCGAATGTGAAGAGACACTAAGTGATATCGTAAAAGCGCTCTCCAGTTCTAAACCTGATTTTTCTTTAGTTAAGGGCGCCGCGTGGAGACAAAATGGCAAGATAATATTAAATGCCTACAGGCCGCTGATCAAGGATCTGGATTCTTTGCCAATGCCGGCTTATGACCTGTTCCCGATGGATAAATATGTAGGCCATACCTATTGGAAAAACTATTCCGAAACCTGGAATTCGCGTGGTTGCCCTGCTGCCTGTACTTTTTGTTACGAGTGGGGCCAGTATGACCCTAGAGGTAACCAGGACTTAAAGAATTATCGTTTTCGCTCCGCCGCGAAAGTCGTAGAAGAGATGGAAATACTTTATAACCAGTATGGCACAAGGGTCATTGTCATGATGGATGATTGTTATAATGTCTCACGCAAGAGGATGGAGGAGACAATAGAGCTGTGCTTGAAAAAAAATGTGCAAATGAAGTGGATGCCGTTAGGCCGCGCCCCTTATTTTATAAGAGATATTGATCTTTTTAAGGACTTAAAGAAGACGGGTTGTTTTATGTGCCTGGTAGGCCTTGAAGTGGCTGATGACGAAGAGCTGAAAAAAATAAAGAAAGGCATAACAGTAGAGCAGGTCAAAGAGACCGTTGCCAAACTGCGCGAAGCTGGTATTGCAACAGTCCTGACCTGGATGATAGGGTTTGAAGATGATAATGAGGAAATAATCAAAAGCCGCTTCGCGGCTATTGATGAGATAGACCCGGACATAATCGCGTTGCAGTTCTTAACACCTATCCCGGGCTCGCCGATATGGGACGATGTGACGGCCAGAGGGTTGCTTAAAATGGAAGATTTGAATAAAAAGATCAAGCAGTGGGATTTTCATCAGCCTATAATGCCTACGAAGTATTTATCTACGCCGGCATTGGCGGACTTGGCGTCATGGGCATTTAGGGAATTTTTCTCTAAACCAGGCCGCATACAACGCGCTATGCATAACAAGAAATATGATCCTTTGGTCAGTGTCTGCGTGCGCGATTTTATGGAGAATGCCAACAATTACGAAAAAGAAACTCATGGCACTAAATCCTATGTGGGTAAAGAGTGATTATTTCGGTATTCGCCTGCCTGCCGGCAGGCAGGGTTTTAGCGAGAATTGAGAAATATGCAGTTTATCATCAATCAAATTTCTTCATTTTTAAAGCCTGATCTGACAATACTTGCATTAGGGGCCGATACCCGCCAGAGGGTCTCCTGGACGCAGAGTCAAAAGATATATTCCCTGTCGCCTAAAAAAGATCTTAGTGATATAAGAGGATTTTATTTTCAAGCTGCTCGGTTTCTTAAGCGCGCGTTTCGTTTGAGCCCGGATACAATAACGTTTGACCCGCACCCCAATTTTGTCTGTAAAAAAGAAGTTGATAGCATTCGCGGGTCTTATTTTCCAAAAGCAAGCCTTGCGCCAATATTTCACCATATCGCGCACGCGGCGAATTTTGGCATAGAGG